>Ga0206923_1039_pt1 | contig 29027 bp, 37 predicted proteins | sample Alteio_BWOrgHeat_64_FD_152961 | JGI IMG/M metagenome (GOLD analysis project Ga0206923, IMG submission 152961) | Enriched cells from forest soil in Barre Woods Harvard Forest LTER site, Petersham, Massachusetts, United States -... | ecosystem: Environmental > Terrestrial > Soil > Temperate forest >...
TGGGATGAACTGTTGTGCGCGGTCGGGAGACCTGCGCACAACAGAATCTGAAACATGACACTCGAATTGAAGAGAATCATTGAGGCGCTGTTGTTTTCGGCGGAGCGACCGCTCGCGCCGAAGGAAATCCGCGTGATCTTCGCCGAGGCGACGGACGAAGAGAATCCTGGTATGGTGGAACCGTTCCGCAACGTGCGCGAGGCGCAGATTGTGGCGGCACTCGACGAACTCAAGGTCGAGTACGACGCGCAGCAGCATAGTTTTCAACTCGTCGAGATCGCGGGTGGTTGGCGACTGGTGAGCCGGTCCGAATGCGCGCCGTGGCTTAAGAAGTTGCTGGATGAAGCGCGTCCCCACCGTTTGTCCCCGCCATCTTTGGAAACCCTGTCGATCATTGCGTTGCGTCAGCCGATTTCGCGCGCAGACATTGCAGCGATTCGTGGCGTGGAAGTGGATGGCGTGATCAAGACACTGCTGGAACGCGATATGATTACCATTACGGGCAAGAGCGAGGCGCCGGGGCGACCGATGTTGTACGGCACCACGCAGAAGTTTCTCGAACATTTCGGATTACGAGACATTGACGACATGCCGAAAGCGGCGGAATTGCGCTTGCAGGCGGCGGCATTGAAAACGGCGGAGCAGCAGGCGATGGAAGCGAAGAAGACGGATGCGATGGCGTCGGGTGAGAATGCGACCGAAGTTCGGACACAGGCAGAGACGCCTGTGCCACCAGAGAATTAGATTACCGGATGAAGGACAAGCTCCAACAACTGCGGAATAAGATCGACGAAGTCGATGCGAAGCTCGTGCGCCTGCTGAACGAGCGGACGAAGCTCGTGTTGGAAATCGGCAAGCTCAAGCACGCGTCGGGCGGGGAGATTTATGCGCCTGACCGCGAAGAGGCGGTGTTCCAGAAGATCGTGGGGCAAGGGAACGGGCCGTTGCCGGCGGAATCGTTGCGGGCGATTTATCGGGAAGTGATGTCGGCGTCGCTGGCGCTGGAAAAGCCGCTGGTGATCGCATACCTCGGGCCCGAGGCGACGTACTCGCACATGGCGGTGATCAAGAAATTCGGGTCGAGCCTCAAGTACGAGCCGATGTCGAGCATTACGGATGTGTTCGTGGAAGTGGCCAAGGGCCGGGCGGATTACGGCGTGGTGCCGATCGAGAATTCGACCGAAGGCGCGGTCACGCACACCTATGACATGTTTCTAGACAGCGAGCTGAAGATTTGCGCGCAGATCGTCCTGAAGATCAAACACAACTTGATGGCCGCGTGTCCGCGCGACCAGATCAAGAAAATCTACTCGATTCCGCAAGTACTGGCGCAATGCCGGCAGTGGTTGCAGGCGAATATGTCGCACGTGGAATTGATTGAGACATCGAGCAGCACGCGCGCGGCGCAGATTGCGAAGGACGAGCCGAACGCGGGTGCGTTGGCGGGCGCATTGGCGGCGGAGATGTATGGGCTGACGATTCTCGAGGCGAACATCCAGGATTCGAGCGAGAACGTGACGCGCTTCCTCGTGATCGGCCGCAAATATCCCGGGCCGACGAAAAACGACAAGACATCGATCATGTTCTCGGTGCAGGACCACGTCGGCGCGCTGCATGATTCGATTGCGTCCTTCAAGAAGTTCAAGATCAACATGACCAAAATCGAGTCGCGTCCCAGCAAGAAGAAGGCGTGGGAATACTATTTCTTCGTGGACGTGCTCGGCCATTGTGAAGACGCGCGCGTGAAGAAAGCGCTGGCGGAATTGGCCAAGCACACGATGTTTGTCCGGATTTTGGGTAGTTATCCGAATGTGAATGGGTAAGCGGGCGGACGCTCGCTTTACTTCCCGTATTTCCTGGCGGGCTTCTCACGAACGGTAGCAGCGGAGCGCGTGGGCTGCCCTGCAACGATTTCGATGCGGGCAGAATAGCCGAGAGCATCGAGAAATTGTTCGCAATCCTCCCAGGTCAGGCCAAACGCGCGAACATCGGCTACGCCGATACGGGCAACAACGTTGCGGATGCGTCCCGCATTTCGCGTTTCAAAACTCGCATCCATCATCGCGCGCTCGGCCCAGTCAACAAGCTCGGCCAGCGAGATGCGATGATGAAGATACGCACCGATTTTATCAGCGACCTTTTTGCTGGTGATGGTCATTGTCATCGCGTCTTTCGATGTCCTGTATCGACAGGGTACTTTTGATGAATTTCGACCAATTGTCCAGCGCTGTCGAAGATTTCCTGCCAGAATCTTGTCGCTTTCTCCTGGGCATCTACTTCTTTGATGTAGCGGGCCTTCCAGCCTTGCCGCCCGATTACCTCAAGCCAGTAGCGTCTGCGGCCATTTGGCAGATCTAGCCATTGCCCGAATTTCCGCTCATTTTGCCGTCGGGAACTCATCCGCGTGGCGAATCATAACTCGCAGACGAAATGCTTGTCGAGGATGAGTCATAGCTATAATCTGATTCTACGACGAGCACTGATTAGTGCTTGGTTGGTTGCTGGATAGGAAGAGAATTACGGCTACAGCGAGTCGAATCCATCGGTTGTATGAATGAACAAACCTCACGCCAGTTGCCACAATGGGGTTGGGTGCTGGCTGCTGTTTTCTTTCCGAGTGGGGTGTTCATAGCTTTCGGCGTCGCGCGGATTCTTTCGTGGTCGCGCGCAATCTTATTCGCGTTGCTCTCTTACGGCTGTATCATCGGCTTTGTACAGTTTATGAGACATTTGGAGCATGGCGGCACTAACTATATGGCTAAAGCCGTCGCGGTCCCCAGTGGCATCGCTATCATCGTCATATGGGGTTTCGTGCTTTACCGAATCGGACAACAAGCTAATTACTGGTCATCAGTTGCCCAGCGTGGTTGGCGTCTCGCAGGCTGGTTTGCAGTTGCAGTCCTTTGCCTAGCTTGCGCCAGGGTTAGTATAGAATTTGTCGTCGCCTTACGGCATGGCTGATGTAGTGCCTCTCTCGGGAGTGTGTGTTTGCGGCGCGGTGGGCCACCGCGCCCTACCGGTTGCGGGAATGAACAGGCGAGACGCGCTGTTCAACGGATGGCAAACGGGCGAGACGCCCGTTCTAATTTTTGGTAGGCTACAGATTTATCGATCATGAGTTTCCAAACATTAGCGAATAAATTTGTTTGCGATGTGCCGGTGTATGAGCCGGGGCGGCCGATTGAGGAGGTGGCCCGGGAGTTGGGGTTGAACCCCAAAGCGATCATCAAGCTGGCGTCGAATGAGAATCCGTTGGGGGCGTCGCCGAAGGCGGTGGTGGCGATGCAGCGGGCGTTGAAGACGGCGCATTTGTATCCGGATGGGGGCGGGTTTTATTTAAGGCAAGCCATTGCAAAAAAACTGAACGGCGTCGCCCGTTCGACTTCGCTCAGGGCAATCTCGTCAGGGGTCGTCGAGATTGACAACATCATTTTGGGGACGGGGTCGAACGAGATTATTGAGTTTTTGTATCACACGTTTGTTGCGCCGGGGGATGAGGTGGTGGCGGGGGACCGAGCATTTGTCATTTATATGATCATGGCGAAGATGTTCCAGGCGCGCTGCATCGAGGTGCCGTTCAAGGGACACACACATGATTTGAAAGCGATGCTGGCGGCGATCACGCCGAAGACGAAGTTGGTGTTCGTGGCCAACCCGAATAATCCGACGGGGACGCGCGTGTCGAATGGGGAATTGGATTGGTTTATTCGTCGGCTGCCGAAGCATGTGATTGCGGTGTTGGACGAGGCGTACATTGAATTTCTGGATGATCCGCCGCCGAGCATCGAGTATGCGATGAAACGGAACGTGGTGTTGTTGCGCACGTTTTCGAAGATTGTGGGCTTGGCGGGATTGCGCATCGGATACGGCATCGCGCAGAAGGAGTGCATTGGGCTGATGCAGCGGATGCGACAACCGTTCAATACTAATGCGGTGGGACAGGCGGGAGCGCTGGCGGCGCTGAGCGACACGGCGCACATTCGCAAGACCAAGGCGTTGACGCAGAGTGGTTTGAAATATTTTTACCGGGAATTTGAAAGGTTGAATCTGGAATACGTACCGAGTTGCGCCAATTTTGTGCTTGTCAACGTGGGCGATGGGGATGAAGTATTCCGCGCTTTGCAGCGGCGGGGAGTGATTGTGCGGCCGATGCACGGGTACAAGATGCCGGCATGGGTGCGGGTGACGGTGGGACTTCCCGAAGAGAATCGAAGATTTATAAAGGCGTTGCGGGCGGAATTAAACCGCGAATGAGATTCGCGGCTACAAATCACTATGATTATCATTTGTAAACCGGATGCGACGGACGCGCAGATCAGCCATATCGAGGATGCGATCACCAAGTGGGGATTGAAGCCGCACACGAGCCGTGGCGTGGAGCAGACGGTGATCGGTGTGATCGGGCCGGAAGATGTGATTCGCGAGAAACCGCTAGCGGCGTTCCCGGGCGTGGCGTCGGTGATGCCCGTGATGAAGCCGTACAAGTTGACGAGCTATGATTTCACGCACAAACGCACGGTGATCGATGTTGGTGGGGTGCAGATTGGCGACCAGAAGAAAGTGGTGTTGATGAGCGGGCCGTGTTCGGTGGAGAGCCGCGAGCAGATTTTGGAGATTGCGAGAATTGTGAAGAAGCGGGGCGCAAGCATCCTGCGCGGGGGAGCGTTCAAGCCGCGCACATCGCCGTACACGTTTCAGGGATTGGGCAAGGAGGGGCTGAAGTTGTTGGCTGAAGCGCGCCAGGAGACGGGGTTGCCGGTGATTACGGAATTGATGGACACGAAGGACGTCGAGGCGGTGGAGGAGTTTGCGGACATCATCCAAATTGGCGCGCGCAACATGCAGAATTTTTCGTTGTTGAAGGAGGTCGGCCGCTGCAAGAAACCTGTGATGCTCAAACGCGGGATGGCGGCGACGATCAAGGACGTGTTGCTCAGCGCGGAGTACATCCTTAGCGAAGGCAACATGAACGTGATGTTGTGCGAGCGGGGGATTCGAACATTTGAGACCTATACGCGCAATACGCTTGACCTCGCGGCGGTGCCCGCGCTCAAAAAAGAGTCACACCTACCCGTGATCGTTGACCCGACACACGGCGCGGGGCATCGCGATCTGATTCCAACGATGGCATTGGCGGCCGTGGCAGCGGGAGCAGACGGTATCATGCTGGAAGTACACAACGACCCTGAATCGGCGCTTTCGGACGGCGAGCAAGCATTGTTGCCGGACAAGTTCGAGGCGCTGGTTGGCCAGATGCGGGCCGTCGCGGCGGCGATTGGGAAGCAGATCTGATTCCCGGAAGCATCGTCTCCGTAAAAACGTAACATTCCCAGTGGCCGAATTGCCTTGCTCTTTGCGCGGGGCAAACGTACCGTCCGACCCCAAGGAGGTCGCATTCTTATGAGGAAATTGGATCTTGAGGCGTACATGTCTCGCCAGCTTGCCTCGCGTGTGAGCGACGTGCGGATCGAGGTCGAACAGAAATTTCGCGTCCAAGACATCGAGCGTATTCGCAAACTTCTTCGCCGTCTCGGCGCACGCCTGACCAAGAGCGGTTACGAGCATAACGAACTGTTCGACATGGATGGGCGACTGAAGGAGAAAGAGTACAAGCTACGGTTGAGACGGCATGGACCCAAACGCGCGTGGCTGACGCTAAAGGGCCCGCGTCAACAGGGCCGGAGCAAGCAGCGGATGGAGGTCGAGACTCCTGTCGATTACGAAAGCGCCAAACATATTCTGGAACTTCTGGACTATCGCGTGTGCGATACCTACGCCAAACAGCGTGAAGAATACTCACTGGATTCGTGCGCCGTGAGCCTGGATTATTTGGAGGGTTGCGGTTGGTTCGTGGAGATCGAAGGCAAGACGGAGGCGCAGATCAGGGCCGCGGCGCGGCGGCTGGGATTGAAGGACCAGAACCGCGAACACCGGTCTTATCGTCGATTGTTCAAGGCGCAAGCGGTCGCGTAGCGCGGTTGGTGGGGAGGGATTGCCATGCCGAAACTGTTGATTGTCGAAGACGAAGAGCCACTCCGCGACATGCTTGAAGAGTTTCTGAAGCAGGCCGGAGACTTCAAGGTCATCACGGCCACGGATCGGAAATCGGCTCTGGCGGCTCTGGAAGAGCACCAGCCAGCGGGCATGCTGCTCGACGTGATGCTTCCGACCAAGCCCGACGGTCTGGAAATTCTTGCGGCGGCCCGACGGGTCAGCCCTCACACCCGGACGATTATGGTCACTGGGACGGTGGATCTCGATGCGATTCAGTGTGCCAAAGCCCTGGGCGCGATCGATTACATCACCAAACCGTTCACCCTTGACTACCTCGAACGCACGCTCCGAGAAAAAATCGCGGAATGTCTTTGACTGACGGCATTGGCCGGGCAAGGCAACGTTTAGTTGCGGAACAACGGGGGATTACGGGAGGATTTTCTTCAGGTCGTCGATGCCCTTGTCGAACGAGGTTTTCACGTCGTTCCAGGCGTTGGTGGTGGCGGTTTTGAGTTCCTTCAGCTTGGGTTTCAAATCGTCGAGCTTCTTTTGGGCATCGGCGATGGTCTTGTCAAGGTCGGCTTTGGCTTGACCGGTTTGCTTTTGCCCTTTGGCTCTGAGTTCGTCCACTTTCTTGCTTAACTCACGGAATTGAGCGTCAGCTTTCTTGTCTAGCTCCCGCAATTGTTCTTTGGTGTACGCCCCGGCCGAGTTGAGCGCCTGTTTGGCATCACGCTTAACATCCCCGGCGGTGGGCGGGTTACTGGTGGACTGGGCGCGCGCCATGAGTGTGACGACGCATAGCAGCGTCGCGACGGCAAATAGTCGAAATCGTTTCATCTGTGACTGCCTCCCTTGCAATCCTCTTTAGATTACATTGCTTTGCGTCGAGTACAAGTCTGGGTCGCGCTGGCAATTGGCTTGCGGTGGCGGGGTGCGCGGTGTAAGAAGGCGGCGAGATTCCAAGGAGATCTCGGATGGCACGAACGAAACGGGGACAGTCTGCGCTGGCGGGTTATCTCTTTCTATTACCGAACCTGCTCGGCTTTCTCGCGTTCACGCTCGTTCCTGTCCTCGCCTCGCTGGGGCTGAGTTTTTTTGAGTGGGACCTGTTCACACCGCCGAAGTTTGTGGGGCTGCACAATTTTGCCGCGCTGATGAGGGACCACGAGTTCTGGTATTACGCGTACAACACGGTGTTCCTGATGCTGGCGATTCCCGTGAACATCCTGGGGTCGCTGCTCCTGGCGATGGTGATGAACCAGAAGCTGCGCGGGATCGTGGTGTTTCGCACGATTTATTTTTTGCCCAGCATCGTAGCGGGCGTAGGGACATACCTGCTCTGGCGCTGGATTTACAATCCGGACTACGGATTGATCAACACGATCATTGTAAATTGGTTCCCGCGCTGGCTGAATGATTCGATTCGCAACCTCGGTGTGGAATGGCCGCCTCGGTGGTTAACATCCATTACATGGGCCAAGCCCGCGCTGATGTTCATGAGTTTTTGGACGGTGGTGGGCGGTTATAATATGATTCTCTACCTCGCGGCGTTGCAGGGGGTGTCGCCCGAGTTGTACGAAGCGGCGGAAATTGACGGCGCAAACAAGTGGCAAAAATTCTGGGCCATCACCTGGCCGATGGTAAGCCCGACGACGTTTTTTATTTTTACGATGAGCATCATCGGCGGCTTGCAAGGCGGCTTCGAGCAGGCGTTTGTGATGACGCGCGGCGGACCCGCGGGCGCGACGACCACGATCAGCTATTACATTTACAATCACGCATTCGCTTGGAACCACATGGGCTACGCGGCAGCGATGGCGTGGGTGTTGTTTGCGGTGGTATTTGGCGTGACGGTAGTGAATTGGCGGTTGGGAGGACGCATCGTCCACTATTGAAGGATGAGGGTGGAGGGATGAAGGATAAAACAAAACTGAAACAGGCAGCGAAGAAGACAGCCAAGTACCTTATGCTCGGATTCGCTGGACTGTTTATGCTGCTGCCGTTTTTCTGGATGCTGTCCACGTCCGTGAAGCCGGCGGGGGATGTATTTACATCGTTCGCCAATCCGATCAAAGCGATGGTGCCGCGCGAGGTCCAATTGCGGAATTACGGGCAGGTGTACGATGCGACGGCGGCGATGGGTGGCGGGTTTGCGCGTTGGTATCTGAACAGCATTTTGGTGGCGGTCGTCGTCACGCTTGGGCAAGTGATGACCAGTGCCTGCGCCGCTTACGCATTTGCCCGGCTGAAGTTTCCCGGTCGTGACAAGCTGTTCCTGAGCTACCTCGGCACGATGATGATTCCCGGGGCCGTGACGATGATCCCGAATTTTATTTTGATGAGGAAAATCAGCGATTGGCTCGCGACAGCCGCGCCAGTTGTGAATTGGGACGCATCACGAGTGATTTCACTGTTCGGGCATACGTATGAAGTGGGACGATTGGTGGGGCAGGATTCCTATTTCGCGTTGGTTGTGCCCGTCATGTTCTCGGCGTACGGGACATTCATGTTGCGGCAATTCTTCATGAGCATTCCGCGCGATCTGGAGGAAGCGGCAACGATTGACGGGTGCGGGCTGTTCCGCATCTTCACGACGATCATCTTGCCATTGAGCAAGCCCGCGCTCGCCACGCTGACAATCTTCACGTTTATGGGCAACTGGCAGAGCTTCTACTGGCCCTTGATCATGCTGACACAGGATTCGATGAAGACACTGCCGCTGGGTTTGTTGTCCTTCATGGGACTGTACAGCACGCAGTGGACGCTGCTTATGGCGGGGTCGATGATGATGATTATGCCGATGGTCGGTGTTTTTGTCTTGGGACAGAAATGGTTCGTCAGCGGTATTCAGTTGGGCGCTTTGAAAGGTTAGACATAGCCAATATGCTACAGCGCAACGAGATACAGTGGCGATAATGATCCGAAATTCGGTGACACGTTTGCCTTTCCCCGGTGTTTGAATAAATTGGAAGTGGATGAGTCAAACTCTGGTGAACGGAGGACCAGGTATGAAAAAGGTTCTGAAAACAATCGGTGGTTTCATAGCGGTAATGACGCTGGTTTGTTTGCTGACAGCGCCGGCGCAGGCTCGAGTGTTTGTGAACGTAGGGTTTGGATTCCCGCTGTTTTACGGCCCGTCGTATTGCCCGTCCTACGGGTATTATTGCGCCCCGCCAGCGTGCTACTATCGGCCGACGTATCGATATTACTGTGCACCGCCTGCGTACTATTACTCTGGCGGCGGGTATTATCGCTGCCGCTAACGGAACGGTCAGAGTACGTCTTTAAGAGTGGCCAGCGGCATCCGGTACTGCGCGGCGAGATCGGGGTAAAGCACTCGTTTGCGCGCGATGTTCAAACCGGCCGCCAGCGCTGGGTTCTCCTGCGCTGCGCGGCCGAAACCTTTTTGTGCGATCTCCAAAGCATAGGGGAAGGTAGCGTTCGTCAGAGCGCTGGTTGAGGTGCGCGCGACGGCCCCAGGCATATTTGTCACGCAATAATGCACGACGCCATTGACGAGATACGTGGGATGGTCGTGGTTGGTAGGTCGTGACGTTTCGATACAGCCACCCTGATCGATCGCCACATCTACAATCACCGCGCCGCGTTTCATTTGTTTCACTAATTTGCGAGACACCAGCATTGGCGCGCGGGCGCCAGGCCGCAGCACCGCGCCGATAAGCAAATCTGCTTCGCGTACTTGTTCGCGAATGTTGTGCGTGTTGCTCATCAAGGTTTTGACGTTTTTCGGCATCACATCGTCAAGGTAGCGCAGCCGTTCGAGATTGATGTCGAGAATGGTCACGTCGGCGCCCAACCCGGCGGCCATCTTGGCGGCGTTCGCGCCGACCACGCCACCACCGAGAATCGCGACTTTTGCGGGGGCGACGCCGGGGACACCGGCAAGGAGCAGCCCCCGGCCTTTGGTTGGTTCTTCAAGATACTTCGCGCCTTCGTGGACGGCCATGCGACCGGCGATCTCGCTCATTGGCGTGAGCAATGGTAGCGAGCCATCGCGTGACTGGATGGTTTCGTAGGCCACGGCGACGATGCCGCTCCGGAGCACCGCGTTGAAAAGCGATTTATCGGCGGCGAAATGGAAATAGGTGAAGATGATTTGGCCGGGCCGCAATAGACGGATTTCGGATGGCTGCGGCTCCTTGACTTTGACGATGAGGTCGGCGCGTTTGAAGATTTCGCGGGCGGAAGTGACGATACGCGCGCCCGCCGCGCGATAATCGGCATCGAATGCGCCGCTGCCTTCACCGGCGTTACGTTGGGCGAGAACTGAATGGCCGGCTTCGATGAGCGCTTCGCAATGAACCGGCAGCAGACCGACACGATACTCGTTGTTTTTAATCTCTTTCGGAACGCCGATGATCATAACGTCAGCGTCACTGTCGGTTTATCCTGACTGGAGACCGTGACGGCGGTGTGGTTCGCGCCGATCTTGCGGAGTTTTTCACTGACGGCCTGTTGAGCCAATTCGGGTCGGTTGCAATCGCGGCTAAGGTGCGCGAGAAAGACGTGTCGCAATTTGTCGCAGGCAACCTCGCCGGTGAGGGTGGCGGCGGCGTCATTGCTGAGATGACCGTGACGGCTCATGATGCGCTGCTTCAAGGCCCAGGGTCGGGCAGTGTCTTCTTGCAGCAATTTCAAATCATGGTTCGCTTCGACGACGAGCGCATCCATCGCGCGAACGCGTTCGGTGACCAACTTCGTCGCGTGGCCGAGATCGGTGAGCACGCCGACTGCGGTGCTGGAATTTGGATGGCGAACGACGAAGCCGACCGGGTCGTACGCATCGTGAGGAACGCTGAACGATTCCACCAACAGGTCGCCGACCTCAAACGGCGTGCCAGTGGAAAACAGGCGCCACGAAATGCGCACGCGATCACCCCATTCGGGGTCGGTGGCGACGGCTTCAGCGGTGAGCCGATTGGCATACACAGGCAACGGACGAGATCTGCACAGGACGCCAAGACCGCGGGTGTGGTCGGAGTGTTCGTGCGTGAGGACGACGCTGGTGATCTGATCGATCTGGCGGTCGATGAGCGCAAGGCGGTGGGCGATCTGGCGACCGCTGAGGCCAGCGTCGACGAGAAGCCTCGTCGTGTCGGTTTCAATCAAGGTACAATTGCCGGCGCTGCCACTACCCAAAATCGTGATACGCATCCCCACGCCGGAGATTCTACACAGCGCGCGAGTTGACTCAAGCTTTCTGCAATTGGAATTTATGAGGCGTCGCCATGACCATTACTCTACTCCATATTTGTGGGGCCATCCCGACGGCGGCGAAGATCGCCGCCCTACAAATAGGGGCACGGCCCAGCTCGGGAGACGACGGCAAGTGGAGCGCTTGCCCAACAAATTGGTGAAACGCGCGGAAATTTCCTGTGAGCGGTTGACCGGCACGAAAACTGCAATCTTTGCCCTTTACTTGGAGACGCACGCGCATATAGTGAGTTTAGTTTGAAATATCGCACAGTAATGTAACAAACATGGCCGGACCGGGACTACATCAAGTACAAAGACTGTCGCTGCAGCAGATTTTGGCGCCGCAGCTCCAGCAGAGCCTTCATTTGCTTCAAGTGCCGACGCTCGAACTGCGTTCGCTCGTGCAGGAGGAATTGCAGCAAAACCCTCTGCTTGAAGAGATTCCGAAGGACGAACCGCGCGTGGAGGTGGAGTCGTCCGATGGCGAGATGAGCGAAGTGAGGGAAGACAAGACACCCACCAACGAGGAGCGGGAGGAGTTCAAGGAAGAGTTTGAGGTCCTGTCGAAGCTCGATGATGAGTGGCGCGAGTATTTTTCGCAGACCAACACCTTCCGCTCGCGTTCGCCCGAACAAGAAGAACAGCGGCAGCACTTCTTTGATTCGATTGTCCAGCAGGAATCGTTGCAGCAACACCTGTTGGCGCAACTTGGTTTTGTGGGTCTCACCGAGGAACCACGCAAAGTTGTGGAACTGATCATCGGCAGCATCAACGACGACGGATACCTGCTCACGCCGATCGAGGAATTGTCGGTCAGCTCGGGGATTCCGCTGGAACAACTGCGGGAAGCGATGGAACTTGTCCAGACGTTTCACCCTGTCGGAGTCGGCGCGCGGAACCTGAAAGAATGCTTGTTGATCCAGTTGGATCGGCTCGGGAAATCGGAGTCGATTGAAGCCGTGTTGGTCAACCAGCACCTCGACGATCTCGGACGCAAGCGTTTCCCAGAGATTGCGCGCACCATGAACCTCAGTGTCGAGCAGGTACAGCAGTTGGCGAATTTTGTTTCCACGCTCGAACCGAAACCGGGCCGGATGTTCACCACGGAGCAGCAACAGTATGTCGCGGCGGACGTGGTGGTGCAGAAGGTCGGGGATGATTACGTGGTGATGCTCAACGACGAGCAGATTCCGCATTTGCGCATCAGCAACACCTACAAGGAATTGATGGCCAGCGGCGAGAAGTCCAACGACGCGCGCGATTACATACGCGACAAGATTCGCGCGGGCAAGTTTCTCATCAAGAGCATTCATCAACGCCAGCAGACCATTTATAACATTGCCAAGGTGATCGTGGAACGGCAGCGCGAGTTTCTCGATCAGGGCATATCGATGCTCCGACCGTTGACGATGGCGCAGGTCGCGGAAGTGGTGGGCGTGCATGAAACGACGGTCAGCCGCGCGGTGGCGAACAAGTACATGCAGACACCGCAGGGACTGTACGAGATGAAGTATTTCTTCACGCCTGGTTTCGAGACGGCCTCAGGCGGCGCGATGAGCAATACCAGCGTCAAAGAGCAGATTTCGAAGCTTATCGAACGCGAAGACCAAAACAAGCCGTTGTCCGACCAGGAAATCGTCGCCATCCTCAAAGAGCAGGGCATCCCCATTGCCCGCCGTACCGTGGCCAAGTACCGCAACGAATTGAATATCCTGCCGAGTAATCTGCGCAAGACGTATTAGGTTGTGCGGTCGGCTTTGTTTGGAGAGCGAGCCTCCCGGCGAGCCGAATCAGATGGCGTTTCCTCCACGGCGGCTCGGCAGGAGCCTCGCCCTCCACAACCCTTCTGCTGGCTCGACGGCATCGCCGCGTGAGGTCACGCGGCCTACAACGTCTTCGACACTGAATTATAGGCCCGCTGACCTCAGCGGGCGTTTTGGACTTGTGACTCGCGAACTGCGGCGTTACCATCGCCGTCGCAATGCTGAAGACGTCTCCAATCATTGCCTTTGTGGCGACCACCAATCCTGCTCGCGCTAAGAAATTCTACAAGGATACGCTGGGGCTGCGTTTTGTCAGCGGAGGCGAATTCGCGCTCGTGTTTGATGCCAACGGGATCATGTTGCGCGTGACGCCAGTCCAGGAACTTCAGCCGGCGGGATACACGGTATTGGGATGGACTGTGCCGGATATCGCGAAAGAGATTCGTGCGCTGAAAAAGCGCGGCGTGAAGTTCAAGCGATACGAGTGGATGGAGCAGGATGAGCTTGGTGTGTGGGTGTCGCCGGCGAAGGCGAAGATTGCGTGGTTTGAGGATCCGGATGGGAATACGTTGTCGTTGACGGAATTTGGGCGGGGGAAGAAGAGTGGGAAGCCAAGGAGATGATGAATGACTCAGAATGAATTCAAAGGGAGGCTCGTCGCGCTGGTTAATTCAGAGGTGGAAGACCTATCTCCTCACGACAAAACCGCTATTGCGAAGAAGATCCTATTCGAATTTGAAAGAGACGCAGGTCATTCTGAAGACAACAAGGGCGAACCTTGGTCGGATGATGAACTGCGCGTAGTTCTGTCCGTGGCACCCACACATGAGAACATGCTCCGGCTAGCACGCGCTTTCAAACGTGGATACGGAAGCATTGAACAGATCTTTCGCTGGGCCGGACAAAGTGAAAAGCGAATTGAAACAGCGCGTTCAGAAGATGCGTTTGTTCAACAGATCCGCCGAATCAGAAAAGAGCTTGGCTGGCGCTCGGTCGGCGGCGATACAAAATAGTTACCCAACGGCTCCGACAAAATCTTTAGGCATTGATTCAATTCCTCTCTCTCGCCTTCTGAGCGTCGAGGAGGGGCATGCCGACTTTGTCGGCGATCTCGTGGAATTCGTCGGGGGAGACGGTGTCGAGGGTTTTGCCACGGCGTTTGAGGTGTTCGTTCATCTTGACTGCTTTTTCCTGCATGGTGCCGTGGGTTTCCTCGGTGCCGCCGACGAGCTTGAAATTGTCGCCCGTGGTGATGCGGGTGTGGCCGTCCTTGTTGTCGAGTCCAAGCCCGAACAACATGGCTTTCTTCTTGGATTTCACTGGTTTGGACGGCTTCTTCTTCATGGCGGGGCAAGGTAGCAGAGGGCCGTTGTAAATGCAATGGCCGCGGCGCAGCGCGGCCCTACCGGTTGCCTTAAGCTGGTGGCGCGAGCGTCCCTGCTTGCGCCACCAAACGTCCAGGAAGATCGGTGCCAAATAGCGCGATTGGTCGAGTATAGATTCGGCTTGCGTGAAGGGGAAAGCTCCTGTATGTTTCGCGGCCCTGAGAGAATTTCAATGAAAGCCAAGATACATCCTGAATACGTTGATGCGGTGATTCACTGCGCGTGCGGCAACATCATCAAGACACGGTCCACGCACAAAGACATGCGCATCGGCATCTGCTCGAAGTGCCATCCGTTCTTTACGGGCACGCAGAAGTTTGTCGATACGGCCGGTCGGGTGGAGCGGTTCCAGAAGCGGTACGCCAAGAAGACGAAGTAGCGGATTTTCCCGAGAACTTCGCGTCGATTTGTTTCGGCGCGAAGTTTTTTTGTTTTTTTTTACCACAGGCAGGGACGCCTGTGCCACCGGACGATAATTGTGACCACACTTCCCAACATTGATAAATTCCGCAGGCGAGGGGCTGAGTTGGAGGCCGAACTCGGCAATCCGGCGGTGTACTCCGATCAACGGCGCGCGGGCGTGTTGGCGCGTGAACTCCAGCGGATCAAGAAGTTGTTGGGGGATTATTCCGCGGCGGAAGCGGTGATGAAGCAGATCGGCGAAAACCAGGAACTGGTGGCGGCAGACGACGTGGAGATGGCGGAGTTGGCGAAGGGCGAGTTGGTGGATTTGCAGCGCAAGCTGGAGATGCTCCTACGAGATGTCCAGACAGGATTGGTGCCGCCGGACCCGAATGATTCGCGGAATACGATCATCGAAATTCGCGCGGGGACGGGTGGGGAAGAGGCGGCGTTGTTCGCGGCGGATTTGTTTCGGATGTACAGCCATTATGCCGATGCGCAGGGTTGGAAGATAGAGGTGATGGACAGCAGCCCGAGTGAACGGGGTGGGTTCAAGGAAATCGTGTTCTCGATGCTCGGGCAGGATGTTTATAAGAAGATCCGGTACGAGAGCGGGGTGCATCGGGTGCAGCGTGTGCCCGCGACGGAGGCGCAGGGGCGGATTCATACCTCGACGACCAGCGTCGCCGTGTTGCCCGAGGCGGAAGAAGTGGACGTGCAGCTCAAGACCGAGGATATGGAGATCACGGTGTGTCGCGCGAGCGGGCCGGGCGGGCAGGGCGTGAATACGACCGACAGCGCGGTGCAGATTCATCACAAGCCGAGCGGTTTGATTGTGCGGTGCGCAGATGAACGGTCGCAGATTAAGAATAAGGCGAAGGCGTTGCGGGTGTTGCGGTCGCGCTTGCTGGCCCACAAGCAGGAGGAAGAAGAAGCGCGGATGTCTGCGGCGCGCAAGAGTCAGATTGGGTCGGGCGATCGCAGTGAGAAGATTCGGACGTACAATTATCCGCAGAACCGCGTAACGGATCATCGGATTAATCTAACGATTCAAAATCTTCCCGCGATTTTGGAGGGCGATCTGGAGGAGTTGATCACCGCGTTGATGACGGATGATTTGAACAAGCGGTTGGCCGAGACGACGAAGTGATAGAATTATTGGAGACCTGACGGTCGATGGAGGACGGCGCGGTCGGGCCTTCGCCCGCCGTAGCGGGCTTCGTCCCCGCGAAGGCGGGAGACCGACGCCGAACAGGAAGTTGTAGCTGCGCTTCTGCGAAGCGCAGATTTTTTTAACGACCAAAGGCGCTTCACAGAAGCGCCTCTACAACGCGCTAGTGTTGTGCTAAGCATCATTCTTGATGATTAGAGCGTGCAAAAAAGGAGCCATGGTTACGGCGTGGATTGCGCTGATGACTATTACCACGTTCGCACAAGAATCCGCCCGCAAAATCTCGCGCGAGGATGCGATTTCCATTCAAATCGGGCTGGATGATGCGGGGTTTTCGCCGGGGCAGATCGATGGGAAGTGGGGTGGTGCGACAAGACAGGCGCTGGCAGCGTGGCAACAGGCGAATGGGTTGAAAGCGTCGGGGGACTTTGATGCGATCACGGCGGCGAATTTTCTGGCGGGCGAGGCGAATTACACTAATTACGTAGTCACGGCTGCGGACCTGGCGAGGCTCACGCGTATCCCCGAGGATTGGAAGGAACGGTCGGAACTGAGCAATATGTGGTTCGAGACCGTGGTGGAGATGGTGGCGGAGAAATGCCATGCGTCGGAGGGATTGATCAAGACGCTGAATCCCGGAATCACGAATTGGGCGGCGATTCAGATTAACCAGTCGGTCACGATGTTGAATCTTTCACCTGCGAGACACATGTCGGCGGCGAAGGTGAAGGTGAGTTTGTCGGCCAAGACGATCACGGCATACGACGAGAGTGGGAAGATGATCGCGTTGTTTCCCTGTTCGATTGCGGCGGACAAGGAAAAGCGGACGCCGGGGCAGTTGACGGTGCAGACGGTGGCGGTGAATCCGAATTACACGTTTGATCCCGTGAATTTTCCCGAGTTGGATGACACGCAGAAGGGATATGGGAAGTTGATTGCGCCGGCGGGACCGAATAATCCCGTGGGCACGGCATGGATCGGATTGAGCCGGGTCGGTTACGGGATGCATGGCACGCCACACCCGGACCAGATCGGCAAGACGTTCTCGCACGGGTGTTTTCGGTTGGCGAATTGGAATGCGACGCGGCTGGCGCAGATGGTGGTGATTGGGACGCCGGTGGAAGTGGTGGAGTAGTGCGCCATCAGCCCATCTTTGGTATTCTCCCGACGTGACCATTCTGGAAGTCATCAATAAGACGGCGCCGTATTTTGAGAAGCAGGGGATTGAGAGTCCGCGGCTGACGATTGAACTTTTGCTGGGGCATTTGCTGAAGAAGAAGCGGATGCAGTTGTACCTGGAATTTGAGCGGGACCTAGATGAGAAGACGCTCGCATTGTTGCGCGAGATGGTGAAGCGGCGGGTGGCGGGGGAGCCATTGCAATACATCACGGGGGAGACGGAATTTTGTGGGTTGAAGTTTGTGGTGGATAAGCGGGTGTTGATCCCGCGGCCGGAGACGGAGCTGTTGGTGGAGAAGGTCGTCGAAAGAATGAAGACAGAAGACAGGAGACAGAAGACAGAAGACGGAGAGCGGAAAGAGGTGTTCAAAATTGTCGATGTGGGGACGGGGAGCGGGTGTATTGCGATTTCGTTGGCGAAGAAAGTGCCAGGGGTGGAAATCACGGCGATTGATGCGAGTGCGGAGGCGCTGGAGGTGGCGCGGGGGAACGCGAAACTGCATGAAGTTGAAAAAAATGTTCGCTTTTTGAAAAGCGATTTGTTAGATGAATTAGGCAGCAGCTTCGTGGCGGATGTGATCGTTTCGAATCCGCCGTATATCGCTGATGGGGAATTGGCGAAGCTGCCCAAGGAGGTTAGAGATTTTGAGCCTGTACGCGCGCTTGCGGCGGGTGAGGATGGGCTCAAAGTTATTCATCGCTTGGTCACGACTGCCAGGCGTCTCTTATCCCCCTCTGGATTCATGGCGCTGGAAATCGGCGCGGGACAGCGACCGGCTGTCGAAGGAATTTTTGTTCAGCAGGGGTATGAAGTTGTTGAAGTCGTAAAGGATTTGCAAGGGCATGAGCGCGTGATCGTGGCTCAGCCGAAGACGTAAACGTCGGGCTTGGGGAGGCTCGACCTTATCGGATGTGGTGCGCGGTCGGGAGACCTGCGCACAACAATGTCAGGTTGTTAATAGCTCACACCAAGGAGGGAGCTATGGAAAAAATCATTATCAGCGGAGGCAATCCGCTTCGGGGAACCGTCAATATCAGCGGTTCCAAAAACGCGGCCTTGCCGATTATCGCCGCCACATTGCTGACCAGTGAGCCGTGCGTAATTCGCGGCGTGCCGAATCTCAGCGATATCCAGTTCATGTGCGATATCCTGCGGTGGCTGAGCGTGAAAGCCACGCACCACAAAACCGAAGGTGTCGTGGAGGTGCGCGCGGGGCATCCGCTCGGTGTTGCGCCGTATGAACTCGTCCGCAAGATGCGCGCGTCGGTTTGTCTGCTCGGGCCGCTCTTGGCTCGGCTCCACAATTGCAAAGTCTCGCTCCCCGGCGGTTGCGTCATCGGGGATCGACCGATTGACCAACATATCAAGGGACTCAAACGTCTTGGTGCGGAAGTTTTGGTTGAGAATGGCTACGTGCATGCGCGCTGCAACGAGTTGACGGGTAATGATGTGTTCATGGGTGGACGATTTGGTTCGACGGTGTTGGGCACGGCCAATGTATTGATGGCGGCTACGCTGGCGACGGGTACGACATGGATTGAAGGCGCGGCGTGTGAGCCGGAGATTGAAGACCTGGTCACTTTCCTGAACAAGATGGGCGCGAAGATCAAGGGTGTTGGCGGTCACATGCTGGAGATTGAAGGAGTCGCGGAACTCCATGGCGCAGAGCATACCGTAATTCCCGATCGCATCGAGGCGGGGACGTTCATGGCGGCAGCGGCGATTACGGGCGGGGAGATTGAGATCAGGGGTGCGCGCGCCGAACATCTCAGCGCGGTGCGCGATAAATTGGAAGAGTGCGGCGTGACCGTCGAGCGCAACAACGGGACGATCCGGGTCATCAGCAACGGCGACCTCAAACCTGTGGATGTGATTACGATGCCGTATCCCGGATTCCCGACGGACATGCAGGCGCAGATGAGCGCGTTGATGACGGTGACGCCGGGGATCAGCGTGATCACGGAGAAAGTGTTCCCGAATCGGTTCATGCACATCAGCGAGATGGCGCGATTGGGCGCGGATGTTTCGCTGGAAGGCAGCAGCGCGATTGTGAAGGGCGTGAAGAAGTTGAGCGGCGCGCCCGTGATGGCCAGCGATTTGCGCGCAAGCGCGGGCTTGGTGTTGGCAGGACTCGCGGCGGACGGCGAGACGGAAGTGAACCGGATCTATCACGTCGATCGCGGCTATGAGCGCATCGACCAGAAACTGCGGCTTCTAGGGGCGAAGATCGAAAGAGCTGACGGATAGCAGCACCCGAAGCACGACATCCATATCGACGACCGCTATTGCATTACGCGATAGGCAACAGCGGAATGTCCTTGCCTTGCGACCATACCAGTCATTAAATCATCCCCATTCGGAGAGACTGCGCTGGCGCGGTCACGAGTAACCGATAGCGAGGAGAACAGAATGAGCTGCAGCACGTGCCACGGTTTTAAGACGATGACTTGTCCGGTATGCAACGGGTCAGGCAAGGTAAGCGGCCAGACCTGCCACAATTGCGGGGGAAATCGGAAAGTCGCCTGCCCGACGTGTAAGGGCACAGGGAAATAGGCGCAAGGCGGTGCTTTGCTTTCGGTCGTAGCGGCGAAGGCGCGGGAAGCAACTTCTTGCCCATCCGACATGATTACGAATGATGAACGTCTGGATGTTCAGCGGATTGCCCGCTTCATTGATGGGCAGTCCACACTGGCCGACCGGTATACAAAGGCTCTCAAAAGGCGGGCTGACGAGTTCGAATTCAACGTATTCAATGTCGTGTCGGACACTTACTATCGGGAGAATCTCCACAGTGACATTCTCGGCGCGTTTCTTGATCCTCAGGGACCACATGGTGAACACAGTAAATATCTCGACCTCTTTCTAAGATTCCTTGCCGCAAACGGTGTGCCATGTGACTTGGGGCACTACTCCGACGCGACAGTCACGAGAGAAACAGGAAGAATTGACCTTCTAATCAAGGGCGACAAGAGGGCCATCATCATTGAAAACAAGATCAAGGGCGCGAAGGACCAAGAAGAACAGCTTCCAAGATATTGGAACCGAACACAGTCGTCAGACTGTGTTTGTGACGCCATCATTTACTTGCGTCTGAGTGAATACACGCGGCCTGACACGACAAGCTGGAAAGAGGAAAAGGAAGAGGTCGAAAAGTTGCTGAAGGTCATGTGTTTTTACGACGGGACCGATAAAGACCTGCTTAGGGGGTGGATTAGGAAGTGCGAAAGCGAATCACAGAACCCGGATGTGAGATTTGTCCTCAAGCATTATGGGAATCTAGTTGAGAAACTGGGAGTGGATCGTATGAGTGAACCCATCATGAACGAATTTTACGAAATGATGACGGAAGAAGAGAAGTTCAGAACTGCCGTGTCTCTGCGTGAGATGCTTGATGGCCTCGTCCGGGTTCGATGCCGCAAGATCGTGGAAGAATTCGACCGGAAGCCCGGATGCGCCCCATTCAAAAACGTGGTTGTCACGCCGAAAGGGGACTATGTGCAATTCTTCATCAACAGAGAGGGTGGTTGTCGTGTAGACATAGAGGTACAGCCGGAGCGTTATGGGTTCTATTTTTGGGTAAACAGAGGAGTTGAAGACGCCGCCCGTACCGTGCTCAGTAAAATGGAGCGAATTGGACAGTTCACTAAGACGAGAGGCAAAGATGGTAACGTCAAATGGAAACTTGAAAGGGCTTTCCGTTTTCCCTCCGAGGAACACGAATTATACAACTATATCCGAGACTTTAATCAAGAGCTGAGGAAGCCTTGAGGGCGTGGTGGAATAGATGAAGAAACTGTTGTTCCTGGCTCTGATTGTTGGCGTCGCCTATGGCACGTGGAAGTACTTACAGCAGGTGCAACAGAACGCAGCGGCACAGCAGAATCGCCTCAAGTCACCGAGTGAAAAGGCGCTGAAGGACATGGATAAAGAGCAGTCGCCGAAGCCGTAGCGAGATTTGAAGGGAGGGCGCAGTCGGGAAAATAGTTTTCTTGGTCGCTCAATGTCCGAGTGCCGATGACATCTTTATACTCAAATAAAGCGAGCGCAACATACTGAACCTGATTTTGGAGGAAACGTAATGAATTCTAACGATAATTCTGACCCAGGCGAACGAATGCTCCCTAGCAGCCGAGAGATTGAAATGGTTGTACTCGGCGCGATGCTGCTCGAACCCCAAACCATTGGCTCGCTTGTCATGGCTCGGCTGACAGATAAACATTTCGATTATGCTGTGCATCAGATTCTATTTTGCGAGATGACCGCTTTTTTCCGGGAACACAGCTGTCTCGATCTCATCACGCTGACACAAAGGCTCAAAGATAGGGAGCTGCTTGAACCGATTGGCGGCCCTGCCTACTTGTCCGATCTCATTTCTTTTGTCCCGATGAATAGAGATATTGAGAAGTACGTCGACAACATTGCGGACAGGCACCGGTTATAGCTCTTAGCAGAACACTAGACCGTAATTCCCGCGAGGATTCTCGCGGTGACCGAGCGCGGACTTGGTCATCTGCGAAAACCTTGTCAAAACGTAGGGCAAGTATTCTCAGACGAACTTGCCATCTGCACCGATCGGACGCGACGGAGCGCGTCTCTCCGGCCAAGAAACTAAGCACGGCAGAGATTCCTCGACAAGCTCGGAATGACAGGCAGAGGAGCGGCCAGCGGCCACGACGGAGCGTGGCCCTCCATTTAGCAACAGTTGATTTTCTAGCCCTGACCAACGTAGGCGGAGGGCGATTCAAATACCTTTGTGCGGCCGGCGGCGCGCTCCTTGTCGGCCCACACATTGAGCTTGCGCGCTTCTTCGGCACTAAGTTTCAATTCCGACGTGTCCGTCGAGGTTATGTCAAAAGACGTGAGACGCACCGCAGGCTTGCCGCGGTGCTTGATGATGACCATCTCACCGCGTCCCGCACGACTGACCAATTCGCCGAGCCTGGACTTCGCTTCCTTAAGAGTCGTCACTGTCATGCTGAATATGATGCCAGATGTGCCGCACAAAATCAAACTCCGAGCGTCTCTGGTAGTGTCCTAATTTCGTAATCGTAGGAGCGAGCTCCTGCCCGCGATGTCGGCATTTCGCGGCCGGGAGGCCGCTCCTACGGGACAGTGAACGCGCAGTTGGCTCAAATCAGGACACTGCAGCACTGCTAATTTCCTTGCCCTTGCCGCTAACTGCGCTGATATTTTGCACGGCGAGTTATCATGTTTGATTCACTTTCAGAGAAACTGCAGTCGGTATTCAAGAATTTGCGCGGGTACGGCAAGTTGACGGAGAAGAATGTTGCCGACGCGTTGCGCGAGGTGCGAGTGGCGTTGCTGGAGGCGGACGTCAATTACAAGGTCGCGAAGGATTTTATTGAACGCACGAAGCAACGGGCGCTGGGGCAAGAGGTGCTTAACAGCGTTACCCCGGGGCAGCAGATTATCAAGATTGTGCACGATGAGTTGGTGGGGTTGATGGGGGGAACGGAATCGGACGGCGCGCCCGGCGGTCGCGCCCTAGCTACGGCAGGCAGGCCGCCAGGGACGGCGGCTACTACACCAAGCGGGAATTGGATGATGGTGGGGTTGCATGGGTGCGGGAAGACTACGACTTGTGGGAAGTTGGCGAAACTGCTCGCGAAGCAGGGACGTAAGCCATTGCTGGTGGCTTGCGATGTGTATCGGCCGGCGGCGATTGATCAGTTGGAGACGCTTGGCCAGCAGGTGGGGGTTCCGGTGTTCGCGATGCGCGGGGAGACGGATGTGGTGAAGATTGCGAAGCAGGCGACGAGCTTTGCGCAGTCGCAGGACCGGAATGTGATCATCTTTGATACGGCGGGGCGGTTACACATTGACGAAGAACTGGTGCAGGAACTCGTTCGCATGAAAGAAGTGCTCGCGCCGCAGGAAATTTTGCTGGTGGCGGATGCGGCGACGGGTCAGGAGGCAGTGAATATCGCGGAGCATTTCGACAAGGCACTGAGCATCACGGGGCTCGTGCTCACAAAACTCGATGGCGATGCGCGTGGGGGCGCGGCGTTGTCGATGCGGGCGGTGACGGGGAAGCCGATCAAGTTTGCTGGCGTGGGCGAGAAGTTGGACGATCTGGAAGCGTTTCAGGCGGAGCGGATGGCGGGGCGGATCCTCGGGATGGGGGACGTGGTCGGGCTCGTGGAGAAGGCGCAGGACGCGTTCGATGCCAAGAATGCAGAGGAAATGCAGGCGAAAATCGCCGACCAGAGCCTGAATTTGGAGGATTTTCTCTCGCAACTACAACAGCTAAAGAAACTTGGGCCGTTGGAGAATCTACTTGGCATGTTGCCGGGAATGGGTAAAATGCCTGACCTTAGCGTTGGCGAGTCGCAACTCAAGCGCGTCGAGGCGATCATCCAGTCGATGACACCCATGGAGCGTCGCCGTCCCGAGATTTTGAATGCGGGTCGACGAACGCGCATTGCGTGCGGGAGCGGCACGAGCGTCGCTGAGGTAAATGACGTGTTGAAGCAATTCAATGCGATGAAGAAGATGATGAAAGAAATGGGCAAGATGCAAAAGGCCATGACCCGCAAGGGCGTGATGCCGAATTTAAGATTGGGGAGGTGAGACAGTGCCGGTAAGAATCAGATTGCGCCGAGTTGGAACCAAGAACGTTCCGGCGTATCGTATTGTGGTGGCGGATGGACACAGCCCACGCGATGGGCGGTTCATTGAGAACATTGGGACATATCATCCCCAGAAGGCGACCGACAATTTCAAGGTGGACGTGGAGCGGGCAAACTTTTGGATTAAGAGGGGTGCCCAGCCGAGTGACACGGTACGCAGCATTTTGAAGAAAGCGGAACGGGCAGCGAAAGCGGCCTGACGGGCCACTGCGGCGGCGCGGCAACGCGGCGATTGCGGGGCGGGTCGCACACGACGGGAGCACGACATGAAAGCGTTTGTCGAATTCGTAGTGAAAGCGTTGGTCGATCACCCCGAGGAAGTCGATGTACGCGAAGTGGACGGTGAACGCGTCGTGGTGTTCGAACTGCGGCTGAACCAGGGCGATATCGGCAAGGTCATCGGCAAGAGCGGGCGGACCATTACGTCGATTCGCACGTTGCTCACCAGCGCGGCGGCCAAGCAAGGCAAACGAGCCATGTTGGAAATCATCGAACCCGCAGGCCGTCATCAGGAAGGCGCGCCGTCGTCACCACCAGCAGAAGGTGCGACGGAGTAACTGCGGCTGGCGCCGTGGGAGTCGGGATGGAAATCGATGTGTTGACGTTGTTCCCGCGCATCTTCGAAGGTCCGCTCGAAGAAAGCATCCTGAAACGCGCGCAGAGCAAGGGACGGGTCGCCGTCCGGGTCCACAATCTGCGGGATTTCACTCACGACAAGCATCACGTCGTGGACGACAAACCGTATGGCGGCGGGCCGGGCATGTTGATGAAGCCGGAGCCGATCTTTGAAGCGGTGGAGAAGTTTCGACGAACCGAGTCCTGCGTGGTGTTGATGACGCCGCAAGGCGCAGCATTCACGCAGGCGCGGGCGCAGGAGTTTTCGCGCAAGACGCACCTGGTCATCATCTGCGGCCATTATGAGGGCGTGGATGAACGAGTGCGCGAGGCGCTTGTCGATGAAGAGGTCAGTATCGGCGATTACGTGCTGACCAATGGCGCGCTGGGCGCGGCGGTATTCGTGGACGCAGTGGTGAGGCTGTTGCCGGGTGTGCTCGGCGACGAGCAGAGTGCGGGAGATGATTCGTTTGCGAACGGTTTGCTGGAAGGTCCGCAGTACACGCGACCACCCGACTTTCGCGGGATGACGGTGCCCGAAGTGTTGCTGAGCGGCCACCACGAGGCCATCGCCAAGTGGCGGGCCGAGTGGGCGCGGCAGCGGACGAAGGAACGGCGGCCGGATTTACTGAAGTGATGAGGCTTGTCCGCCGAAGCTTCAGCGAAGGCGGACGGCCGGATTTGTTGAAGGAAGATTAGCATTTCAATTTTGTGCGCGTTGCGCGATAAAGGAAGACGAACATGAATGTGATTGAGAAAGTTCAGGCGGAACAGTTGCGGAAAGACATCGTGCCCTTCAAGGTAGGCGACACCATCAAGGTGTATTCGCGCATTCGGGAAGGTGACCGCGAGCGCGTGCAGATGTTTTCGGGCATCGTGATCAACAAGCAGGGACGCGGCATCGCCGAGACGTTCACCGTGCGGCGCATCAGCTACGGCGAGGGCGTCGAGCGCGTGTTCCCGACACATTCGCCCTTCATCCAGAAGATCGAAGTCGAGCGCGCCGGCAACGTGCGTCGTGCCAAGCTCTACTACCTGCGCGATCGCATTGGCAAGACGGCGACCAAGGTCGCGGACGCGTAACCAACGACGCGACTTATGCTCCGGTACGAAAAAAAAGCGTACAAGAACGGAGCGCAAATCATCGCGGGGATCGACGAGGCCGGGCGCGGGCCGTTGGCCGGGCCGGTGGTGGCGGCGGCGGCAATTTTGCCACCGAACTTCAAGCACAAGACACTCACCGACTCGAAGCAGCTGTCTGAGCAGCAGCGCGAGGAAATCTACGCCGAACTGACAGCCACGGCGGAGTTCTATTGGGCAGTCGGTGTCTCTGATGTGGACGTCATCGATCAGTACAACATCCTGCGAGCCACGTGGCGGGCGATGCAACTGGCGTTGGATGGCCTGTACATCCATCCCGATCACGTGCTGGTAGATGGCCTGCGCGTGCCATTGATCGACGTGGAGCAGACGGCGATTGTCAAAGGTGACGCCAAGAGTTTTTCCATTGCGGCCGCCAGCGTGATCGCGAAAGTTACACGTGACCGGATGATGTTGCAGATTCATGAGCGGTTTCCTCAGTACAATTTCGCCCGGCATAAGGGTTACGGCACGCCTGAACATCTCGCCGCGCTCGGTCAATACGGCCCGTCGCCTGTACACCGCAAATCCTTTGCGCCTGTGCGGCTGGCTATTGAGCCGGTGCAGGTGGAGTTTGTGGCATTGTAGAATTCGGGTCGCGGCCGGGAGGCCGCTCCTAAGAGTTGAAAAATATGTTTTTCGGCTGGTTGAAACGGAAAGAAGATCGTCGCACGACCCGGCAGATTCTTGGCGCGCGCGGCGAGAAGGCTGCGGCGAAGCATTTACGGCGGCATGGCTACAAGATTCTCCTCAGGAACTTTCACAGCCGAAAGGCCGAGGTCGATATCGTCGCGCGCCACAAAGACTGGCTGGTGTTCGTCGAAGTCAAGACGCGTGAGACGGAACAATTCGGCCTGCCGAGCGAGGCCGTTCAGCGAGAAAAACAGCTCAATTTGAGTAAAGCCGCACTCGATTACCTGCGAATGCTGGGGAATCCCCGGATTCATTTTCGTTTCGACATCGTGGAGGTTGTGCTGCAGAAGGGTGCACGGAGGCCTGATGATATACGGATCATTCAAAACGCTTTCGATCTGAGCGAGCCGTTTATCTATTAATGGAGACAACAGCCTATGAAAGTTAATCCAGTCCCCGAAGATTGTGGCACCGTTACTCCCTACTTGACGGTTCCTGACGCCGCACGGCTCGTTGAGTTTCTGGAACGAGCGTTTGATGGAATTGAACGGGCGAGAATCGTGCGGCCCGATGGCACTATCCTCCATGCGCAGGTGCGGATTGGAAACTCACTATTGATGATCGGCGAACCGCAAGGCCAATGGAAGCCCCGGCCATCGATGCTCTACCTGTATGTCGCGGATGTTGACGCCACGTACAAGCGGGCCATCGAACTGGGTGCGACATCCGTGATCGAACCTGCCAACATGTTTTATGGTGATCGCCACGCCTGTGTGAAGGACGTGGCCGACAATGACTGGTGGATTGCGACACGCATGGAGAATTTATCCGCAGCGGAGATTCAGGAACGGGCGACTGCCTTTTTCAAGCACATGTCCAAGCCATCCGTGTAACGCTGCCTTGGCGATTAAGGGAGCCGTATCGGGGCTAAGCAGTATCAATACCAGAGGCAAAGACCGGCGCGGAAGGCGTGACTGGTCTGGTTGTACTGCGCCAGGGTCTGACCGTACCCGGTAAAGTATTGCACTTGAATTGACGGATTGAACCTGCGCAGGACCGGTAGGCTGGCCAGGTTGAACCTCAAGTCGTACAGCAGGCCGGGATGCGTACCCTGGTCGCCGATTGTGTATTTCGCGGCGAGCTGAATTTTTTCCGCGGAATTCGGATCGAGCCAGGTCAGCGCGGCGAGCAGGTTCACGTAACCACGATAGTCGGCAATATTCTGGTTGTTGTCACCCGTGCGCACGTAGAGCCAGGCGCGTGGTTGGAGGGAGAGTTGAAAATTGTACGGGAGGTCAACCGTCGCCTTGGGTTGCAGATAAATTGTGTTCAGGCTGCGCTCCAGGGTGCCGCCACGGCCGTTCGATTCATGCTCTGCCCCACTTTGCAAATCGAGTTGGAAATACTCCTTCTGAAAGGCGTCGGGATAATAAAGAAATATCGATGGTTTGTAGCTGGTGTCGTAGAAGGACGGATTCCTGGAAAGGACATCCCAAAACGAGGTCTGCGTATAACCAAAATAGAGGTGCGTTAGCGGATCCCAGTTGTCCTTAAACGCTAGAAGTTTGTATTTCAAGCTAAACTGAAATTCACCGGCCGGATACGTGCCCAGAATGAAATAAATCGGCTCGTAGAAGGACACATGAGTTACAAAGTAGTCCCATAACTCAGAATTAGGAGCCGATGACGCAGGCGGCGTATGCCTCGCACGCGTAATCCCGGCCGAGGCTTGTGCCACAAGGATCTCAACCTGATTATACCTCGGTATGTCCAGCGTGGCCTGACCGCTACTGGTTAATGGAAGCTCAAGGAGATACTCTTTTGTGACGAAACCGCCGGGCGGGATCGTTGCCGCCATCGGACTGCTGCTGGTATTTAACAGAAGAACTGTTTCGAACGAGGCGGATTGGGAAATGAGCGTGCAGTTGAGAGTCGGCTCGAAAGTTCGACTAACATAATTAGACGAGGTGTTCATGCAGTAGAGCCAAACACTGCCCCGACGGCCGGCGGTCAGAGGCTCAGACGGCGCAACGAAGACGGCCGTGACAGTCTGCGCCAGAGCGGACGCCACGTTTGCCAGGAGTAGGACTGAAAGGAGCAACTGTAGCCCAGTGCCAGCCCGGATGAACGCTCTTACGCGTTTTGAATAACGCTTCATTGCGCGGGACTACAGTGCACGACGAATATTTTGTCAAGCGCCCAGTAGAACCGTGTGGGGAATGGGTGGGTAGATGGTGAGCCATCCGTCTCTGCCGGTCCCGGAAAACTCATTCGACTTGAAAGAGCATTTCGAGTACTACTCTGCAAATGCTGGCGAAAGTTCATTCTGCTGCCGTTCTCGGGATCGATTCTTACCCTATTGAAATCGAGGTGAACGCCGGGTGGGGACAGCCGGCGGTGATCATCGTGGGTCTTCCTGACGCGGCGGTGAAGGAGTCGCGGGACCGGGTCAAGACGGCGATCGAGAACAGCGGGTTCAAGTACGTGATGGGGCGGACGACGATCAATCTCGCCCCGGCGGATGTGAAGAAGGAAGGGCCAAGTTTCGATTTGCCCATTGCGATTGGGATTCTGGCGGTGAGCGAGCAGATCGTTGCGCCGAACTTGGATGACTTCGCGATTGTGGGGGAACTCGCGTTGAGCGGCGAGGTGCGTAGTGTGAATGGCATGCTGCCGATTGCAATTTGTGCCCGGGAACAGAAGAAGCGCGGGTTGATTGTCCCTTTCGATAACGCGGCGGAAGCGGCGGTGGTACAGGGGATCGATGTGTATCCAGCACGGAATCTGCGCGAGGTCGCCGAGTTTCTGGCGGGCAAACGCGAACTGCAACCACTCCGCGAAGATGCAACACAGATTTTCCAGCAACAGCGCAGT
>Ga0206923_1040_pt1 | contig 28880 bp, 29 predicted proteins | sample Alteio_BWOrgHeat_64_FD_152961 | JGI IMG/M metagenome (GOLD analysis project Ga0206923, IMG submission 152961) | Enriched cells from forest soil in Barre Woods Harvard Forest LTER site, Petersham, Massachusetts, United States -... | ecosystem: Environmental > Terrestrial > Soil > Temperate forest >...
CGCCGACCGGTTCAAAAGCCGATCGCAAGCTGCCGTAAATCCTTTTATATCGCCCGGTTTTTGCGCATAAGCCCGCCACGGCGGCGCAAGAATTTCCAGCGCGCCGGCAACGTTGGTGGAGACAACTGGCAGGCCGACAGCCTGCGCCTCGAGTATGACATTGGGCGAACTCTCGATTTCCGAGACATGCAGTAAGAAGGTTGCCACGCGCATAAGGACCGGCATGTCATCAACAGCGCCGGCAAGAGTGAGGACCGAATGAAGCCTAAATCTGCGGATAAGGTGGCGTACATCTTTTTCCAGGATACCGTGGCCGCAAATAATGGCACGTAATCCCGGGTGGCGCCGGCGCAAGGCGGCTATAATTTTTACGAAATCGAAAGGACGTTTTTCGACCGATAAACGGAAGGCACCAAGGATCAAGGGTTGATTTTTTGTTAAACGCAACCGTTTGCGTTTCGCCTTTAGTGCAGACGGATTGAGGGCGCGAATGAACTCTTGCGATATGCAGTTACGTACCACCGGAAGTTTTTTAACCGGCACGCGAAGCCACGCCGCATGACTTCTTGCGCCAACCAGAGAGTTACTATTAAAAGTGACTCCGTTCTGAAACAATCCAATACGGTATATGTCCCGAAAGGAATTCACAAATTTATCAAAAAAATGCAGGCTATGCGTTGGCGCCAGACTGCGGGTCGAAACGATCATATGGGGCGTTCCGGCCATTAAACCGCCGAGGATATTAAAGACATTTGGCCATTCAAGATAGCTGATCAGTAATTCAGGCCGCAGCCTGCGTAACGCCCTGAAAGTATGAATGGCACGCACAACAAATTCAGCTCGTAAATGCCAGAGCGTCATCAATATGTCAGACGGCATATCCTGCAAGGCTGCCAACGCATCTTGCGCAGGGTCAAGGCTGGCCGACGGCGCAATATTGATAATATCGACTCCCGCATCCGTAAGGATGCGTTGAAAATGCAGCGCCTCGGCATGCGTGGTCTGATAAACCAGAACCCTCGGTGTCCAGCCGGCGTGTTTGAGGCCAACAGCAAGGTTGCACAATTGTTGCACAGCGCCGTTTGCATCCAGAACGCCAGCCAACAGGCATACATGACCAGGTTTTGTGCTATAGGTGGGAGCATATTTTTCGCGCAGTTTCGGCAAAGCTCTGGCCAAATAATCGTTGGCATCATACGTGCCAAAAAAGCGCATCAATTCCCGCAGATTTGGTAAAGAGTGCTTTTTGCCAAGTTCGGCAGGCGCCACCAGCATCGCACCGAGGTTTTGATTTACAAATTCAACGAAGTTCTTTTTGTGCACCAGAGAGGGTGTCCGAACATCTTCATGCCTGGCGACACATCGCGCCATAAGATGAAGGGGTGCAGGTTCGATAACGGGATAATCACCCAGCTGCGCCAGGCAGGCTTCAATATTTCGGGCTGAAGGAATGTAGTAATTGTTGTTCAGAACAATCGTTTTATTGGGATCGAGTTCTTGAAGAGCTTCCGGCGCGCGAAGTGATAACCCCTGAAAACATTCGCCATTCCGTTGTTCCCAGCCGGGGTCGATTATAAATTCAGCCGGAACTTGCCGCTGCCACTCGAAAATGGTCAGATCACGTTTGGGCCCCATTCCCCAGACAACAAGCTTGCGTTTGCCTTGAAGAATGGATTTGTAGAGTTGCGGCAGGTCTTTGGCGACGATTTTGCACATAAAACTTTGGACTCGAAAGACGGCGTTCAGGCGGGCGTAGCCGGATGATGGCGTAACCATGTCTCCAATATATATACCGGCCAAAGATGATGCGGAACCGGTTTATTACTGTGAAAATCGCAAAAAGCCTGTAATTGAGGCGCCGGTATCCATTGCTGCAGGCGTCCATCGCCTTCCAGCAACAACCTGCGGGTGGCGTCCGTCAGGGCCGCCGCGTCCCAGTCTTTTTGCGCAATGCCAAAACCCAATTTGGGGCGGTCAAGCCATTGCCGTGGCAGAAAACGTTCAGCCACCCGCTTCAGAACCAGCTTGCCCCGACCCTGGCTGTAACAATCGTCCGCCGCGAGATTCATAGCGAATTCCGCGACCGCGCGGCCAAGAAGCGGGGCACGCACTTCCAGCGAATGCTGCATGCTCATGCGATCGACTTTCGAAAGAACGGCGCCCGGCAGGTAATCGTGAGCGTCGGCTTCACGCATTTTATTGATAAGGGGACGAGGATCATCATCGAATGCTTTTCGCCGCGCCGAAAGCCACGCAGCCGTCTTCGCGGGCACTGAGCCCATCAAAAGGCCCAAAACACGGTCGGACATGATCAAGAGACGTGAGGAATAATAGGCATCTCCCGCTTTCCAGCCTGTCGCGGCGTTCTTTTGAGTCTCGGCCTGTTCGTGCATCATATCGAAGTAGCGCGTATAGCCGCCAAACATTTCATCGCCGCCATCGCCTGAAAGCGCAACCGTAACGTGACGCCGCGTCTCGCGCGACAGAACAAAAGTCGGAAGACAGGAATTGTCGCCATTCGGTTCATCCAACATCCGGCCGATATAATCGGCCATGCTGACGGAATCATACGCAATCATTTCCGTGTGATGATCGGCACCGAGATGCCTCGCCGTAGCCTCGGCCGCAACATGTTCACTCGCTTCACTGCCGGTAAAGCCAACGGAAAAGCTCCGGATGGGTTTTCCCAGTTTTTTGCAGACAATTGCAACAACGGTCGAGGAATCGACGCCGCTCGATAAAAAAGCGCCCAAAGGTACATCACTGATAAGCCGCGTGCGAATGGTATCAACCAGTATGCTTTCAAGCTCATCGGCAAGATCGTCCAGTGTGCGGCTGGATACAGTCTTATCGGACGTACGGAATTGATAATGCGCATACTGGGTAAAACCGCCCCCCGGATCGAGAATCCCCATATGACCCGGCGGCAACTTATGAACGGAGCGATAGATGGTCTGGGGAGCCGGTAAATACTGCAAAGCCAGATAGATCCCGATCGCATCGGCATCGATTGACGCATCAAATTCATCCTGAAGCGTCAGCGCATGCAGCTCCGAGGCAAAACAGAACAGGCCATTTTGCATGGAATAGTAAAGGGGCTTTTCACCAAAATTATCCCGCGCCAACCAAACCTCGCGGGTTTTAGCCTCGAAAAAGGCAAACGCATACATGCCATCAAGCTTTTGCAGAAAAGCGAGACCATAGTGATCGAGTCCACGCAATAGAACTTCACTGTCGCTGGATGACGTAAAAGAGATGCCACGTGTTTCCATTTCCTGTCGCAGCAGCCGATAGTTATAAATTTCTCCGTTAAAGGTCAGCGCCGAACCGTTAGGCAGAACCATTGGCTGATGACCGCCCGGGCTTGTGTCGATAATGCTAAGGCGCCGATGCACCAGCGTGCAGAAATTGTCTGGATCCGACCACAAACCATGGTCATCGGGACCACGATAGCGCATGGCATCTGCCATGGCCGCGGCCAGCGGGCGTATCTGCTCCGGAGCAAAGCGATTGCGCAGGTTAATTACTCCCGCTATGCCGCACATGAAACACGTTTTGCATGGCGGCGAGATATCCAGCCGGCGAGCTCCAGATTGTGACCCGCCAACTTTTGATGAGAAAAATTTTTTAACACATATGCGCGCGCTTCTTTTCCCAGCCGACATCTGAGACTTTCGTTATTGAGAAGATCGAGACATGACTGCGTCAGTCCCTTGATATCACCCACCGGGCTTAGATACGTCCGCAAAGGGGGGTAGAGAATAGTTTCCACCCCTCCGGCAAGGGTGCTGACCACCGGCGTTCCCTGAGACTGGGCTTCGAGCAAAACATTGGGAGCCCCTTCCGCCTCGGAAGTGAGGAGCACAAGAGAGGCCGCCGTCATAAGTTCCCGGACATGCCGGGTTGCTTTTGATAAGATAACGCAGTCTTCCAGTTTCTTGGATTTAATGAAGGCGCGCATGGTTTTTTCCAGCGGGCCTTCGCCACAGATTAATACGCGTATATCCGGTCTTTTGCGGCGCAGGGCCGCGATCACTTTCAGAAAAACCAAAGGCTGCTTTTCCGGCGATAAGCGAAAAGCGCCGACGATCAAGGGGACTTTTTCTGAAAGCCCGTAGAGCTTTAAAAAATGGCGAACGCTTTCTCTGGATGTCGGTTTCTCAAAACCTCTGGACAGGCAATTGGGAATGACCTGAATCCGTTCGCGATCGATATTCAGCCAGGCGGCATAGGATACCGCACCCGCCTCGGAATTATTGGCGAGACAAACGTTGGGATGGTCCATAACAGCCTGATAGAGTTGCTGCATCGGTGCCAGCGTGGCGTCATAAAAATGGGGTAAAGCGCCCGGATAAACGTTGCGGCCGGTCAAGATTATCTTCGGCACGCCGGCCATTAATCCGGCAATGCCGGCGACCACATTCGGCCAGTCCAGATATGCGATCAGAAGATCGGGTTTTTGCTCCTTAAGAAAAAAATACATGCTCACTATATAGGACAGGAAATTTGTCGGTAGATGCCAGAGAAGAAACTGAAGTTCCGGCGCTAAACGGCTCTGTATAAGATCAAGCACATCGCTATTCGCGTGGCCGGTAGCGGGCATAAGCGAATAGAAAGGAATTTTATGCTCTTGCAAAAAGTCTACATAGTGAAGAACGAGCTTGTCGTTGCGTAAAACAAGCAGAGATGGTTTGTGGCCGGCCTCTTGCAAGGCGACGGCGAGATTCATAACCTGACGCTCGCTGCCGCCGTGGCCCAAATCGGAGTTGAAAAGCAGAATCTTACGAGTTTCCTGAGATCGGGAAACGGGTTTTTCAGGAGTCTTCTGACCGAAGGATGTCAGAAGACTTGTCACTTGCGATAATTTGTAGGCGCTGAAATTGGCAAGATTACTCTGCAAATGCGCAACTTCTGTCAAAGGAGTGGGCTTACGCCAGGCGCGCTTTCGCGTGATGGCCAGCAAAGCCTGTTTATGGATATTTTTCAAGCCGCGACGGGAATCTTCAAGGCTAAATTTCGACGTCTCTTTGCCAACAATCTGGTAAATTTCCGGCAACGATCTGGGACTCAACAAAGGTAGCCGAACGCGTTTATCGATGAAACGGGCGATATCGTTCAGTACCGGATGATAATCGTAGTCGACAATCACAGCGCATGTGTCGGGATTTTCTTGCGCCAGGACCTCCGGACAATGAACTTCAAGGCCGTCGAATTTCTTTCCCCACAACCGCCAGTTGGCATCGACAAGATAGGCGACGGGCAAAAGAGCCTGCCAGCGATTTAAAAAATAGTTTTCGCGAATGCCCCACACAATAATCCGGCGTTTGCCATGTAATATGTCGCGATAAACCTTGGCCAGTTGTTTACTTTTTACCAAGGGCATTGTTAAATCCGTATCCTTGGCGTCATGACGAAATCTCTCCGGCCGTTTTTTGAAAGATATAGATTTTACGGGGCGGCATGACTTTGGGTGCGGAAAAGACATCGACAAGTTTCAGATTATAGGCGGATGTCATCCGGACGACCTCTTCCTGCGAGTATCGGATGGTATATTCGCTCGAGCGTCTTTCCTGAATTGGCTTTTGCCAGTCACCTGTATCCCATTGGTTGTTTGCCATATCGTTAAAACTGCTGTCGATGACATCGAACGCCATGTAGCCGAGAGGTTTGAGAGCTTTCACATATGCAGACAGAAACGATTCATATGCGCCCTGCCCGTACATCATGCAGTTCATAGCCTCGATATAGCCGAATTCCTCTTCAAATTCATGATCAAGCTTCCGCATATCGGCGATCCAGAGGTTAATGTCGAATCCAAAGCGGTTTTTTAGCTCGGCGGAAGCGCCGATTACCTTTTCATTGATGTCAAAGCCGTGCAGATCGGTGAAGCCACGACGCGCGAGCCAATACAGGTTAAACCCGGCGCCACATCCGGCCGATAAAATCTTCGTGCCGTTCGAAATATTTTTGCCGACCCATTCATTAATCGCGAGAACATCCCAGCGCTTATTCCGATTCCTGTATATATTGTGATGCCAGTGCGTAGCGCCATGCCGGTCGATGGCGTGACGAACGTCGGCAAAAGGCATGCCGATGCCGACATCGAGCGTAGCGGTTTCCTTGATCTCTCTTTCATATTCCCGCCCAACCTCTTTCGCATGCTCAAGCGCGCTTCTGTAGTTGCGGGCATAGTCCGTCAATGTGCAGCTTTCAAAACCGAGATCAAGAGCGTATGCGAGCGCCGCGCGGATGTCATCGAGATAGGCGCGGACATCGTCTTCGGTTTTGGTGTAGGGGCTGGCGTCGGGAATGACCTCGACATTATGGAACATCATCACGAGGGGCTGCTCGACGCCGGCCTTATTGCGCTGCCTTACTGTGCGCACAATTTCCATAAGCGTTTCCCGCTTCGCGTAGGCGGGACGGAACCAGCGCGGCTTGCCGTTTTCTGCCTTGCCGTCGCTTTCAAGAATAGTGATGGGAACTTCAAGAAAATCGAACGCCCCCTGCCCGTAGACATTCCCCGGCTCGGCGATGAAATAAGGTTGTTCGGGCGCGCGCGTGAAATCGATCCAGTCGTTATGCGATGTCGGCCATTTCACATGAGGCGTGGCCGAGCTATCCACCTCATACCCAAGCTGTTTCAGCAAAGCTCCGGTGGATTTACTGGCTCCATAACGTCCGGCGCGAAAAGATGTCGGGCGAAAACCACATTGCTTATGAAAAAGCGCCGTCAAAGCTTCCAGCTTTTCCTGCTCGGCTTCCGATGGATAATCCCACTGCATGTCCCAGTTCTTGCGCGGCCCCCCCTGCAAAGTCCGCACGGCCCCGGGATCGATTTGTTCCCCATGCAGATGCGCGCCGAGCTCGACATCTTCCAACTCCCCCAGCACATCGACGCTTTCCTGGCTATGAAGAACGATCGGACTTATGAGCAAGGTAGGGCGAATGCCAAGTTCGTGAAACAGTGGCTGTAGCCTGTTTCTCAGCCCTTCGATAACGCCCCGAAATACAGGCGTTTCAGGGCATATCCAACCCGGACCGGAATCTTCCTCGACATCGATTGTCACGATTAGTTTCATTGTCTTCGATTTCTGTGGCCGCGCGTCTCAGGCTTTTATCAGGCAGCGGGCGGTGGAATCAATACGATGAGGATAGTAGGCGTTCGGATATTTAGCAAAATACTCGTCCACGGCTTTTCGAGATCCTTGATGATAACCATAATCGTCGAGGATCAAGATGCCGCGGTCGCTCAAGCGCGGGAAAAGATGCTCAAGCTCATGCCGGGTGGATTCATACCAATCCGTATCCAGGCGCAAGAGACTGATTTTCTCTGGCGCATTTTCAGGAATAGTTTGCAGAACGTCGCCGCGAACGAATTTGAACTTGTCCATCGGATAACCGGTTTTTTCCAGGTTGGTCCTAACCTCATCTATGGGAACATAGACCCAGATAGTATCGGCCTTTTTTTCGGATTGCATCAGGAGATCTTTGGCGCTGTTTCCCTTCCAATCAATATCCGCGTCGGTAGGCGGCGTCATACCGTCGAAAGTGTCGTAAAGATAAATCGTCCGATCTGTGATGCCCATGGATTTCAGCGTTGCGGCGATCATCATAACGGAACCGCCCTTCCACACGCCGCATTCGACAAAGTCACCAGGGATCCTAGCCTTGATGATAAAATGGATGGCATTAAACAGGACGTACATTCTTTCCTTAGACGTCATCGTGTAAGGCCTGCAGAGATCATAGCAGCCGTGAAATTCCGGCTCGATCATGTCTTTATATTCTTCAGGCAGCGCCATTGTTTTTGACCTTATCCTCATTCACCACTCTCATCAATCGAACACAAGCCTAACTTAGAGGCAAGAGAGTTGACATCAAAGGGGGTACATTTTAATACCACAATTGTAAAATCCACTTTCCGCTCATCCTGCCGACAAAGCAAAGGCTACCAAATGAGTAACAAAAGCCATGCACCAGACATCGAAATCGCCCTCTCTCCGAAAAATATTCGGCAAGAAAATGGTCGTTGCTGGGCCGTCAATGTAGCGAACGATTTTGGCTTGGGCGATGACGAAGATAATACCTTCCAATCGCGTCTGACGGTTTTTGAGAACGGCAAACCCTTAGGACCCGCGCATGCATTACATTCTCGCATTAGGGAGTATGGCCGCGGTTTGTATTCGCATTGGAAGGGATCCCTGCTTTTTTCTTCATCCGACGGCACCTCGCCGGTAAATAATGGGCGCACTTATACCTTGAAAGGACCGCATCAGACATACAAGCACGTGGAAGGCGGTACGAAGGCCAAAGAGCAAGAAAATACCGAACGGCCTCTTTTTCCTCGGCTGGAAAAAATGCGGGAGGTTCTTGAAGAAGCATCCCTGACATCGATCTTAAACAGCCGGGAATCTTCCGGCGGCGATCCGTTGGCACGTATTCGAATGCTGGAAGCCAAGATCGAATATCTTCTCGACGACGTCTACAATCTTAAATCGCTGTTACGCTGGCATAACCCGACCAGCGAAATGATGAGCGCGCTTCATCGGCAACAGATCGATAGTTTTAATTTTCAGTGGCGACGACTTCCTTATGACGACACCCATCTTGGCAATCCGGCGTGGCGTGAAATAGCGACGGATGATTTATGCAGCCGCGTCGAGCGGCCTCCCGAATGGTTTAAAAACAAGAAAACGATGGATTGCGGATGCGGCTCGGGTCGCTTCACATGGGCAATGGCCAAACTCGGCGCCATGGTCACCGCCTTCGACACATCGGAAAACGCGCTGACAACAGTCAGAAAAGAATGTCAGGATTTTTCCAATGTAACCACCGCACGGCAAGACATTTTAGAACCGATGCCATTTGATTGTGACTACGATCTTGTGTGGTCTTATGGCGTTATAGCTCATACTGGAGATTTTTTTGGCGGTCTAAAAAACATAGCGCGGCATGTACGGTCCGGCGGTCAAATATATTTTATGGCTTATGCCGAACCGGGTCGCAGCGTAGCCACCGACTATGCCTATTACCATGAGCTCATGACCATGCGTCAGGCACTGACTGGCTGTTCGTATGAGGAGCGTGCAAAAATATTGTCGCTTCTTGAAGGCGAAAGCAACGCGCATCGCTGGTTTGACGCCATCAGCTCTCAAATCAATGACCTTTATACAGTCGAAGAACTGTATCAAATGCTGGATCATTTAGGCTTCGAAGACATTCGCCGGACGCGACCGGATGAGCGCAATCACAATATGATTGCGACAAAAAAGTCATAAAATATCCTAATAACCGAATTTATTTCCATCTCAAAGATGCGCATCCCCACACTTGCGGACAGCATTAAGATGCCAGTGTGCGTGGCTTGCCAAGGCTGTGATCGTAAACTTCATTAAGCGAGAATAAATAGATTACGCCGATGATGGCGATAAATTCTTGCGTATATTCAAAGACATTGTCCATCGCCTTTTCCGTGCCAAAATTTTCAATATAGGGCGTGGGTTCAAAAAAGCCTTGACCGAGCTCAGCGGCTCCCTGTCTCATGGCGTTAACGAGCACCTCGCGTTGCGCGATGTAGCTGCCGTCATCCATCGGCAGCCGGTTATGGCTTACCCAGAGAATTGGAATACCAAGGATAGCCGCCATTTTCTTCATGTCAGCGATAACGCTTTCCGAGGGTTGTATCGTGACGCGCATGTTCCGGGCGGCATCCTGCAACTCCGGCGTCAGGCGCGTTGGTACGATTTTATTGATAAGACACTGATTACGCTCATCACGCTGAATTTCTTCCAACCAGATTTTGGCCTCTTCAGGCGTATTAAAATGATCCATAATATGACGCAAGATGTGATTGTATTGAAAATGAAACCCGTTGAACACGAATTCCTTGATCGTGGAGATTTCAATGATGGCGATGTCGGTTTTCGACGGAATAGTCGGATTAAGCATTTTTCCCTGCCGGGATTCCGGAACGGGTTCATCGAAAGCCAGAGCACTCAAAGGCTCCGGAATTGTCAGAAGCCCTTCACGCATTAACAATTGTTGCAATATGTTGCCGGTCTGATGCGTATAGGAATTAAGAAAACCGTCATTCATATATAGCTGCTTCCTGTCCCGCATCCAGCGGATCGGATTATGAACGCGGCAACTACCAAAAACCGAGACGGTGAGAAGACGGTCGGGAATATTCATGATCGAACTTTCGGCCTCCGGCGGTATATTCAGTACTCGAATATTTATAAAATAATCGGGATGACAGGTATAGAGGTTTTTTGCGAATCTTCAGTTGTTGGTTTCGGAGTTCGCTCACGATTCCCTCCTCCCGACAAAGACTTCCTACAAATTCGTAAATCGGTTGACTGGCATTAAGCCGGTTTTTCAATAGTGGCGCGAATCTTGTTGTCCTTTATTAAGTTGACGAGTTTTACGCCAAGTTCTCCAATCACATATTCGAATCCCTGTTGATTGATATAGATCGGCTCGTCGACGCGAATTTGTAACGAGTTATCTCCGTAATACTGAGCCGTGAAATGCACCCGTCCTCCGGGCCGCAGCAGCCGGACCATTTTTCTCATCACCGTCAATGGCCGCCGAACATGCTCGAACGCTTCAGACAGAATGACGAAGTCGATTGTTCCCGGCGGAACGACCTGATCGAGATCATCCTGATCGAGATCGACCGCACAGGCTTTTATACCAAGCTCATGGTTGATGAAGTCGACGGAAGGTTGCGACAGTTCCAGCCCCATGAGTTCAAGTCCCGGGTCAAGCTCCTTGAGAAGGGCCAGCACCTGTCCCGATCCGCACGCGGAATCCACGACTTTTTTCGTGTTCGCGGGAAACAGCTTACGCACAGAGTTTGTAAAATAGCGGAATCCGTCAAGGCCATGTTCCTTAAAGTATTTCACCTTACTCGTATCCGATCGATAAACCATTTGATCGTCGTTTTTTGGATTCAGGAAAATACTTTCGCAGCGATGACAAATGTCGAACACATAAATCTCTTGCGGAACGCGCAAAGTTGGCAGGTAGTTGATCTGATAACCATGGTATGGAGCCCCGGGAGAATCGAGAACAGCTGTTTTCTCAAGACGGTTTTGGGGCAATCGCCATATTTCAGAAAACAACCCATTTCCGCACACAGGACACGCCGTCAGAGTGACGTTTCCGGAAAACTGAAAATTATGGACAAGATGAGCCGGAAAATTCATATAATTCTTTCTACCTACATTAATAGAAGCCAGGCAAGGATAAACCCGCGATGCTTCTGTATAATGTCCCGAATCTATTGCTATCCGCAAACCGGCTGTTATCTTTTGCTTCTTCGATTCCGCCTCAAAATTCTTAACTCATCCGCACCTTAACATGCGAGAAAAATGTGCAGAATGATCGGCTGATGGAAACGGCGGCATGGAGCGACTACCTCAGAGTTATTAACAGCGTTCGCTCCGGCAAGCCTTCCAATCATCAAATTCGTACACAGGATCAAATCGAAAAAGCCGCCGTCGACGCCGTCGATCAGGGGCTGGATGCCATAAAAACCATGGGCGCGACAGGTATCCCGATAAAAAACATGGCGATTCTGGAAATTGGCCCTGGGCAGAATTTCGGTCCTGCCTTGCTGCTGGCCGAACAGGCCTCGCGGGCCATCGTCGCCGATCTCTATTTGGCCGGATGGCAACCGGATTATCACCCCCAGGTTTATCAAAGCATGCAACAAAAATTAGGGCGGCCAAGCCGTCGGCTGGATGCCGTTGTTGCTCAAAACGGCTATGATGGAATTATCGAAACCTTGACTGAGCCGGCCCATGATTTGAAATCGATTGCCGATGAAACTATCGATCTGATTTACTCCGGCGCCGTTCTTGAACATGTCCACTCCCTTGATAAAACGGCGGACGAACTTTTTCGCGTTACGCGGCGTGGCGGTTATGGGGTTCATCAGGTCGATTTTCGTTATCACCGAACTTTCGATCGTCCGCTGGAATATCTCCTTCTTTCCTCCGAAGAATTCGAAAAACTTCATTGGCGTACGTTCGGCGAGATTGGATGCCAAACCCGGGCGCGCGAAGCTGAAGATATGTTCAAAAAAGCGGGATTTGATATCATCCATATCGACAATAATATGATCGCGTCGGATAATTACATGAGCGATTTCATGCCGAGACTCAGAAGCAGCCAGGTTTCAGCATACCGTGAATGGCCACCGTCGGAGCTTTCTATAATCAGTGCCTGTTTCTTTCTTCGAAAACCCTGAAGCGACCCGATCCTGAAAGGCAGGCTGATGAAGCTCGACTCCACCGCCAAAAAGCGAGAACTTGACGTTGTTTTTGGCGACTGGGAAGGCCAGGACCAGCTAACGGATTTTATTTTCGACGCAGCGTTGCGGGCATTTCAGCATTGGATAAAGCCGGGAAAAATACTGGAACTTGGGATGGGTGCCGGCACTTTCACCAGGAAATTGCTGCCTGTTTTTGAGTCCGTCGATTCCGTGGAAGGTTCGGCCGTTTTATGTTCCCGGTTGCATGAAAGGCATTATCACAATCACACAATCATTCATTCACTGTTTGAGGAATTTCGCCCGGAAAAAAAAATACACGGCCGTATTGTCTTCTTTTGTCAATGAACATCTGGCCGATCCGTCGGTAATCTATACCATTGCCCGTGAAGCCCTGTTGCCGGGTGGGCACCTTTTTGTCGTTGTTCCGAACCGGGAATCCCTGTCGCGCCAACTGGCTGTGGCGATGGGCCTGCTGCAATATCTTGATGACTTGAGTCCGAACGACCGAAAAATGGGCCATTGCCGTACATATAGCGCCGACGATTTGCGCGCCGAGGTCGTGAGCAATCATTTCACCATGAAGCAGGAAGGCGGCTTGCTGCTCAAACCTCTGGCCGATTTTCAGATGAACGACCTGCTCGCCAAAAGCATCCTGACAACACAGCATCTTCTCGGACTGGAAAAATTGGGGCAAACCTACCCATCTTTTTGTATGTCGATTTTTGCGGTTGCCGCACCGGATTAAAACAAGCGGGCATGACTTGTCGAAGTAAGACTGTATGCTCGGCGGATACAATCCGTAATCTTCTATCGTCGGCCACCTCGTCCCGCAGAACGGCCACCGCCATGCCAGCCGCCGCCACGGCCATGCCAATCGCCACCGCGGCCATAGCCCCGGCCGATGTCTATATCCACCCCGGTATACCAGGGATAAGGAGACACTCCGTAGTCATAACCATAGGCTGGCCCTGGAGGACCGCCATAATCGCCGGGATAGGGGTCGACGACACATGCGCTGCCTGCCACCAGGACAAAAAGCAGCGCAGACAGGGAGAGCCATCCTGGTGATTTATCGGATTTGACCTGGGCGCCAATATTTTTCATGGATGTTCATCAGGTTTGGGAATTAATAATTCGTCGGCAATTCTTTTTTGCTGATCCGAAAAATTATTATAGAGCGGCTTCAACGCCGCCAGAAAACGCGCCTCTCCCTGCGCCCTGATCTGGGCAAAAAGCACTCTGTTCTGAAGATACTGAACAGCATTCAAACGGCCATGCGTCTGGCTGTCCACTTTATCCTGAGTGTTTTCGAGATTATTGACATCTTCGCGCATGGCCGCCGCCAAGGGCGCCCAGAGCGATTCCTGTTCAGGCGTAATGCCAAGCTCGGCATGGAGGAAGGCGATATGTCCCTCGACATGCGGCCCCTGAATGATGTCGCGCCGATGCGCAGCGACATCTCCTTCCTTTTTGGCCGTTTGTTGAGGGGGATCTGCGGCGAAGCCTGGAGCGGGCGATAACTCGATTGCCAACCCCATAAGAAGTGCGGCGACCCATAGATACCAGGAAAGAACGCGACGTCGATTTTTCATTTGCTCCACCGTCCTGTGACTTCATAAACCTTATTGAACCGCCAAGATTTGCTGAACGCCCATAAGGTTTCGATGGATTTTTCGGCGGGATACATAAGGCCGGGCAAAGCATTCGGGATTTTTTTGAAAGGAAGCCGTAAAGGCTGGTTGCGGAGATGATATTTAGCTCTCACTTTAATCCCCCAAAACCCTTCCTTATAGCGGTTTTGGCCTGCAAGCGGCAACAACCGCAAATTACCCTCCGGCGGGCCACGTTAAAAAATATCTCGATACTTTAAAAATCTTTTCTGAAGAGCCACACATAGAGTGGCAGGGAGATTGCGCTTATGGCCACGCCGAAGCCAACCCCGGCGACAAGTCCAAAATGGTCGGCAATAATGCCAATGCAAAAGGCGGCGATGGCATAGACGATGCTTCCTGCAAGCGAAGCGACCGACCCCATTGTCGCCCGCTGCTCATCGGTAAATTCTTTTTGCAGAAGGTGATCGCGCGCAACGATCCCGGGGCCGTGAAAAATCGAACCGCTTATGAAAAGAAGCGGCGATATAACGTTGGACAGAATGAGGCCAATGGTCTGCGATACCAGCTGATAAGCCTGCTGGACGGCCAGTACATAAGTTTCCTTGAGACGGTCAACAATGCGGCCAGAAAACCAGAAACCGAAAAAGCCCAGGCCGTTGTTCATGGCCCGGTATATCCCGATAGCCCATGTCGGCCAAAGCGTATTGACGAAGATCGTCTGAAACTGAGACTTCGCTTCATCTGCGCGGCCAATGGCCTGGGCAATCACCAGAAGCAGCAGATGAGTGTTACCGTATATTTTAATACATGCATCCTTTAAATGCCGGAGGCTTTTTTGCGGCGCAGCCATATGCATACGCGGCTCTTTGAAAAACAGGCCGACGATAATGGATAGCGCCTGCGGAATAATCCCCAGTATAAAAAGAAAGCGCAGGCCGTGGCCGGTCAGGAAGCTTGCACAAAGCGCCGAGAGGCCGAGTGCCAGCTGAAACATGCTGCTCGTGCGGCCCTGATAATGAGGAAAGCCGCCTTCCCGCCCACTCGATTTTAAACTCTCATACAGGAGCGCATTATTATTGCCATTAAACAGGCACTCGCTGAGGCCGCAGAATATGCTGCCCAAAAACAATCCGGCGCTGTGTGCGGAAAAAGCCCAGGCAGCAATGCCTATCGTCGAACAAGCCGAAGCCAGCACAATCGTAAATTTGCGCCCCATCTTATCCGACAACACGCCCGTAGGAATATCCGCAAGGGCAGAAGTTATCCATTGTACGGAAAAAACCGCCATGGCCAGCGTATATGAGCCCGTGATCTGGGCAAAATAAATAGGCCGAAACGCGTCCTGGAAGCGGAAGTCTACAAGGAAGTTATGAATGTATAATATGCGGATATTTCTAATCATGTTTTAGCCAACATTCCCCAAGGGCCAACAACCGCAAATTACCGTCCGCAGGCCCCTACCCTAGCTCTTTGCCCCTATATCCTCGTATGCGAGGGAAGAGGACAACTCACGGTAGGCGTCGGTCTGCTGCTGAAGCGTTGCAGCCACTTTTTCTGCTGTCTCGACAGCATCTGCGCCTGCCATGAAACGGCGCGGCGGTTTATCCTGACTTGCAATGGTAATCAATGCCTGCGCGAGCTTGGCCGGGTCGCCAGACTGCTGACCATTATAGCCTTTCCAAAACTCCATTTGCTTTGCTCTGCGCTCGTTGTAGTCCTCGATGGTCAGCTCTGCGAAATTTGTGGACTCCTTCGTAAGAAGCTCAGTGCGAAAGAAGCCTGGATTGACAGTAATGGTGTCAATGCCAAACGGTTCGACCTCCGTCTGCAACGACTGCATCCAGCCCTCCAGACCGAACTTCGATGCGGCGTAGGCGGTGCCGAATTCAAAACCGATCAGGCCAGCAGTCGATGAAATCGTAATTATCAGCCCCGAACGCTGCTTGCGCATAAGCGGCAGGACGGCACGAGTTACGTTCATGGGGCCGACAAGGCTCGTCGTCAACTGCCGTTCCATCTGCTCCGGCGTCAGCTCTTCAAAAAAACCCGCATAAAAGTTCGCGGCGTTGTTGACCAGCACATCTATGCGACCAAATTTGTCGACGGCTGCCTTGACTGCGGATTCCGCGTCGGCAGGGTTGGTAATGTCCAGTTTCACGACCAACAGGTTCGCGGATACTCCAATGGCCTTAGCCACCTTGTCAGTGTTGCGGCCGGTGGCGACAACTTTGTATCCAGCGGCCAATGCCGACTTGGCAATATCCACACCCATGCCGCGTCCGGCACCGGTGATGAGCCAAACTTTATTGGCAATCATTTCTTCCTCCATTATCGGTAATTTTTAGGGCCCACCTACGGCACAGCACCGAGGGCCTTATGCGGCTGGTGCTCGGTTCTAGCGGCGCTGATGCTGTTAAAGCTAGACTGGTTGCGGGGACAGGATTTGAACCTGTGACCTTCAGGTTATGAGCCTGACGAGCTACCGGGCTGCTCCACCCCGCGTCACCAAATACTTCGCTTTACCGGACTCGGATTTGTCCGGCACCCTGTGGCGTGGCCTGATAAAACAGGACAAAAGAGACTTTCACAAGGAGGCGCTTTGTGGCCCGCCGCCTGGCGAATGTCAACACATTGTAGCATTTACTGGATTCGAAGCAAAATCATACCGAAAAAAGCATTGTTTACCGGGCATTAGTACAATCAGACGATCTTTCTGTTTCAGGGGGCACGATGCATATTACAAAAAGAAAGCGGCGCATGCGGTTTTTGTACCGCTATCCGCTCAATTTCTGGCAACGGCTTGGGCCCGGCCTCATCACGGGCGCAGCGGATGACGACCCCAGCGGCATAGCCACCTACTCCCAGGTCGGCGCGCGGTTCGGCTACGATATGGGCTGGACGATGTTGTTCAGCTATCCCCTGATGGCCGCCATTCAGGAAATCAGCGCGCGTATCGGCCGCACCACAAGTTACGGCCTCGCGGGAAATCTGCGCCTGTTTTATCCGATTGCGCTTCTGCGCTCGATGGTCGTGTTGCTGCTGATCGCCAATATCGTCAATCTGGGCGCCGATCTAGGCGCGATGGGCGATGCCCTTAATCTGGTTATCGGCGGTCCTTCGCATATCTGGGCGGCGCTGTTCGGCTTGTTCTGCGTCGTGGCGCAAATTTTCACGAATTACAAACAGTATATCGGCTTTCTGAAATGGCTGACGCTTTCGCTTTTTGCCTATGTCGGCGTCGTGTTGATTGTCGATATGCCCTGGCATGAGGTGGCGGTCGGGCTTTTTATTCCGCATCTCCACGCCGATGCCGCCTACCTCGCCGCCATTGTCGCGGTGTTCGGCACGACGATCAGCCCCTATCTGTTTTTCTGGCAATCCACGCAGGAGGCGGAAGAGGTTATTATCAACCCGGAGGCGCAACCCCTGCTCATCGCCCCCGAACAGGCCGAAAGCGAGATGAAGCGCATCCGTTTCGATACGCTGGTCGGTATGGGTTTTTCCAATATGATTGCGCTTTTTATCATCCTGACCACGGCGGCGACGCTGCACGCGCATGGCATCACGGATATCGAAACATCATCGCAGGCAGCGCAGGCTTTGCGCCCGCTGGCCGGGGCATTCGCTTTTACGATATTTGCATTGGGGATTATCGGCACGGGGCTCCTGGCGGTGCCTGTGCTCGCGGCTTCCGCCGCCTATGCCGTCGGCGAAGGGCTGAACTGGCATATCGGCCTCGGCCGCCGGCCGCGCGAGGCAAAAGCCTTCTACGCCACGCTTACCGGCGCGACGCTGATTGGCGTGGTCATGAATTTTGTTGGCATCAATCCGATCAAGGCTTTGTTCTGGGCGGCCATCCTCAACGGCGTGATCGCCGTGCCGATGATGTTCGTGATGATGCATATGGCGTCCTCGGCACGGATCATGGGGAAATATACGATCCCCAGCCTCCTTAAAATAACCGGCTGGCTATCGACCCTTGTCATGGCGGGCGTTGTGACGGCGATGTTTGTGACGATGTTTTAGGCCGAAAACCGGCCTCCCCAACCCGCTTGCAAAGCCCGTAAAGGCCTGTATTATCCGGCGTCTTGAAGAACGGATGCGGGTGTAGCTCAGCGGTAGAGCACGACCTTGCCAAGGTCGGGGTCGCGAGTTCGATCCTCGTCGCCCGCTCCAACTAAGCCAATAAAATAAGGTGTTTCTTAGAGGCCGTACCGACAAGGTACGGCCTTAGCCTTGTCCGGGGAAACATGGAGGAAGCAGTCGGGGCAAAGCAGGCCGTCCATGCCATCCAGCCCGAAGGCTACACAGTCAATGCGCATTAATGCGTAGTACTGCGATAAAGATTTTCAAATTCTGCCAGCTTCGCCGGATTGACATCCGAGATGGCCCAGAATTGCAATCCACCGTCATGCCAGTGTCGCATATTATATCCTTGCTGTGCGGTTACGGACTCTATGTCGATCTTCGGTTGATCGGATGGCCAGACGAAGAGATTAATGACGTGCTTATTGTAATGATAAACAATGGCGGCCACAGAATGATGGTCGATATAATCGAGCCGCCCACCAATGAGCGGAAAACCGTTTGAGACTAAATCAATAACGGGCGGCGAAACATCCAGCCGGCCATTGAACCACGGCTTGACCGTGTGCTGATCGGTTGAGATGACGTCGGTCAAGTGACCATCTTGCAGTGAGCGGATGTGGCTGGCGATTAATTGTTGTTCGAGCAGATATCCGTTATCGGGCCTGACGACCATCAAGAAGGCGAGACAGGCCGCCATAGCTAGCGCTGCTCCGGTCGATCCCCATTTAAGCGGGAGCCATTTTTTGGACGGCTGCACGATATTCATTTGGTGCGCCGCCGTCATACGAGCGATTTTGCCGTAGAGTTCCGGGGGTGCCGTATGGCGCGTTGTGTACGTTTTAATGGCCCGTTCAATATCGTCGTCGTTCATTTTGAAATCCTCCTTTCTACGCTTTCATGCCAATGCTGCTGGATGGCTTTTCGCGCCCTGGCCAATCTCGACATGACGGTGCCGACAGGCATGCCTGTCACCTCGGCAATTTCTTTATAAGAAAGCTCTTCAATTTCACGCAAAATGACGACTTCACGATATTTCACCGGCAACGCCTCAATAAGCTCATCCATCCTTGCGGCGGCCTCTTTTTGAATGAGATCGAGCTCAAGATCGACCTTGTCGTCAACAATCTCCTGCTCCTTGCCGTTTTCATCGTCATCCGGTTCCGGAAGCGGCACGATTTTCTGATTCCGCTTCTGCGCCAGCCAGTTCAAACTGGTATTGCGAACAATCGTGAGCAACCATGCCCGCGCCGCACCGCCGCGATAACTGCTGAAAAATCGCATCGCCCGCAGATAAGATTCCTGAACCACATCGGATGCATCATCCGGGTTACCCGTCAGCCATTGCGCCAGATTATAAGCTGCTGCCATATGGGGCAGCATCAAAGCGTTAAACTGATGCTGGTCGTAATCCGCCCGCATATTTCTCCGGCGCCCGCATTCGATCGTTCATTTGACGTCACCACAGACCCATTTGGCCGCAGTGACAATGACCGTTCCTAAGCATTTGTGGGCGCAGAGTCAAAAATAATATTACGTTCCCGCTTAACCATGCATAAATCGCAAACCCTTCGCAAGAAAACGTGGTGTCATACGCAGCAGAATGTCATCGCGTTCAAGAAAATGGTGCTTGAGGGCTGCGCCGGCATGTAACGCGGTAAAACCGACAATGACCCAGGCCAACGCCCAATGGATGTTTTCCAGTATTGCGCGAATGTTTTTCTTGTTAGGCAGTTCAGGCAAGACCGGAAGATTCGGGATAGGAAACAGCCCAAAAAATAATGCGTTGTGAGGCATGGTCGAAATCATCATCCAGCCGATGAGCGGCATGGCGATCAGCAAGGCGTATAGAATAATATGAGTTGCGCGCGCGACCACGCGTTCCCATCGCGGCATAGGAGCGGGAAACGGCGGGGGTGGATTGGCAAGTCGCCACATCAATCGCAAAACCCCAAGCCCAAGAATAATCATGCCGAGGGATTCGTGTATATGAAGCGCGACCGACTTTTCGGGGCCATCCGGAAGAATGTCCGTCGTCGTCATCCAGCCCAGCAGCAACATGCAGCCGATCAAAAACGCCATAAGCCAATGGAGAGTTTTGGCTGTGGCAGTATATTGAACCGGCGCATCGCTCATAGGTTACTTCGCATCAGCGACAACAATTGTTCCCACCATTTTTGGATGCAGGGTACAAAAGTAATGATAGGTGCCCGGCTTCGTGAAGGTATAGCTGTAGGTTTCGTCCGTATCGAGGGCGGCGGAATGAAACACCTTGTCTGGCCCACTGTCCACAATCGTATGGGGAACCTCATCATGATTGACCCAAGTGACTTTAGTCCCGGCGGCGATATTGAGCGTTGCAGGCATATACATGTATTCGTTGATCGCGATTTGGTTCGCCGGGGCATCCGCCGCAAATACCGGCGAAGCCAAGGACATAAAAACGACTAAGGCGGCGGTGCGTTTCATTTGAGTACTCCTAGACCAATGTTGAATCGGTAAGCGCGAGCGTATGGCCGCCTTGCACTATATTTATGCTGGTAAGGCCAAGGTAAGATCGCAACTGATCCGGCGGCACCAGCATCGGCCCCGGCGATGGCGCTTTGCCGGGTTCGGGTTGCGGGTAAGCCGTGCCGCGTGCGGTATGGAAAGTGATATTGCCTTCGACCTTCTGGATGACCTGATGAATGTGGCCGTGCAAGACAGTCACGGAGCCAAATCGCCGCAACATGGCAATCGCCTGTTCGCCATCTTCGGTTCCCCAGCCCCATGGCTCATAAACCGTCCAAAGCGGAATATGCGTGAAAACGACCAGAGGAGTGCTGGAGCTTAATGCACTCAGATCATCGGCCAGCCATTTAAGCTGGTCAGCACCAAGCTTGGCTTCGTGACCGGGTTCCAGATTAAAAACATTTACCAGCGCAACAAAATGCACACCATTATCGTCGAAGCTATACCAGCCATTGCCTATGGTGCCTTTGCCGTAACGCTCGAGGTAAAGCTTGCCGCCGCCTTCATCGAGTGTGTCGTGTTCGCCGGGAACATAATGCACGGGCGCGGGCAGACCTTTGAGAACCTCGGCGGCTGTGTCGAATTCTTCGACCTTGGAGAGATGTGAAATGTCGCCGGTATGAAGAATAAACGAAGGCCTGACCGGCATCGCATTGACGCGGTCGATAGCGATTTGCAGGGTTTTGAGCGGTTCCGGATTGGCGGCTTTGTTGAATCCGATATGGCTGTCACTGATCTGAATAAAATTAAAAGCACTGGCACCCGCTTCTGCCGCCGCAGCGGCTCCGTCAGCATTGGCAGCAAAGGCCTTTGGCACCCCACCCACCAAAGCCCAAACAACGCCGGTTCCGGCCCACGTCGCCACGCATTTGAGCGCGGAACGGCGGCTCATTGGCATTCCATCGGACATTTTATTCTTGAAATCGTCCATATCCATTTTACGGCTCCCTGGTTCGAGGGCGTGGCCTTCTAATGAATAGACAAACGAACCCGAAGATTTATTCCCGAGATAATGATTAAAAAATATTAACCGTAATCACTCAATTTATAGCCAATTAGGGTTTCGTCGATTTGGGCGTCATTCCTGCGCAGGCGGGAATCCATTTTTGTTTCGATAAGATGGGTGCCCGCCTGCGCAGGAATGACACTTCAATGAAAAGTAAATCAGTTATATTTACCGTTCTTCTCTCTTTTGTAATTGGCAAGCGGAGCTTCGCAGGACAGGTCCTCGTCGCCCGCTCCACTTCTCGTCCAAAAATTTAGCTTATCAAGCCCTGAATTATTTCGCCATCTGGGCCAATTCCGATGTTTCCGTTTTTATGTGGCGGGCGATGACACGGGACATCTGAGAGGAGTGAAACGGTTTCGGAATGAAATCGTCCATGCCGGCCTGCATGCACGCGTTTTTATCCTGCTCCCGCACATGGGCGGTAAGCGCCACAATCGGCGTGCGTTCGATGCGGCGCTCTCTTTCAATCTTGCGGATTTTGCGGGTGGTTTCGAATCCATCCAGCTCATGCATCTGGATATCCATAAGAATAAGATCGTATTTTGTCGTCAGATATTTTTTCAGTGCCTCAAACCCGTTTTGGGCAACGTCATAGCCATAGCCCAGCTCATCCAGCAAGGCGCCGGTGACCAGGATATTTGGCGCATAATCTTCAACCAGCAAAATGTTTTTATTTCCGCCGGGCGCGGGGATTAAATCGAATGCTTCAAAATTCCGGATTGCCAGAACCTGCTTCGCCTTTTTAAAAGGCAGCATTAAAGAGAATGTCGACCCGACGCCCAAATCACTTCGAACATCGATGGTGCCGCCCATTTTCTTAACGAGCGCATTGACAATCGCCAGCCCGAGCCCACTGCCTCCGAAACGACGGGTTATGGAAGAATCCACCTGCATGAATTTATCGAAAATTGTACCCAGCATTCCTTTTGGAATGCCAATACCGGTGTCGCGGACCTCAATCGTTACCGGAACGGTTTCAGCCCCGGATGCACTGGCGGTATCGACAAAAACCTCAATTACCCCCTGCTGCGTGAATTTCACGGCATTGGAAAGGAGGTTCATAAGGATCTGCTGCACGCGGAGCGGATCGCCCTTTTGATACCGGACGAGATTTGATCCGAAAGCCAAACTCAAATTCAGCCCCTTTTCTTGCGCGGGCAACAGCATCACGTTCACGGTTTTCTCAACGACGTCGACGATATCGAATTCGATTTCTTCCAGTTGCATATGCCCGGATTCGATTTTGGCAAAATCAAGAAGGTCGTTGATTAACTCCAGAAGATGATCAGCGCTGACCTTCAACACGTCAATCATTTTTCGTTCTTTTTCAGGAAAGGCCCTCGAGGATTGAAGCAGGCTGGCAAGCCCGATCACCGCGTTCAACGGCGTGCGCAATTCGTGACTCATATTGCCGATAAATTCGTCTTTTCGCCTCGACATTTCCGCCAGCTCCACCTGCGCCCGCACGCGGTCGCTGATATCGCGCGCGACTTTCGATGCGCCGATAATCGTACCGGTTGAATCAATGATGGGCGAAACGGTCAGGGAAACAGGTATTAAGCTGCCGTTTTTGTGCTGCCGTATCGTTTCGAAATGATCTATTCGGGATTTATTGCGAAGAGCGCTTATTATCTTATCTTCTTCCTCCAGCCGATCGGACGGAATGAGAAGAGTGACATGCTTTCCAATGGCCTCATCGGAAGTATATCCGAACATGCGTTCGGCGGCCGGATTCCAGGATTTGATAACCCCGTTCAAATCCTTGCTGATGATGGCATCGTCCGATGATTGAATAATGGCGCTTAGATAGGCGTTGGAACGTTCGGCGCGTTTCAGTTCGGTGATATCGCGTGCAATCTTTGAGGCGCCGATAATTCTTCCGTCCCTGCTTTTGATCGGAGACACCGTAACAGCCAAATTGACAAGATTTCCGTTTTTGGCCCGGCGCACAGTTTCAAAATGGGTGACACGCTCGCCCTTCCGAATTTTGCCGATAATAAATTCTTCTTCAGCAAGATGCGCCGGAGGAATGATAATGCTGATATGCCTGCCCAGAACTTCATCTTCCTTGTATTGAAGAAGTTTTTCGGCCGACGGATTCCATGAAGTTATATTGCCATGCAGATCCTTACTTATGATCGCATCATCCGACGAAGCGATAAGTGCAGCCAGATGCGCATGGGCTTCTGTTTCCTCGATCATTCCATTCCTAATATCGGGTTGGTATATTGCTTCCAGACCAGTTTCAAACCTTATTCATAAAAAACCCATACTCTTCTCAATATGGCATGAATTATGGGTATGCACTGCCCGTGTTGGCACACCGAAGGGATTTCTGTAGGTTAGCATTATGTCCAGCAACGATAACCCCGAACCCCGCCGTATCAAGCGCCTGATCGCCCGCAGGCCCGAAGACCGTTTTGTGGTCGTTTCGATCGGCAAGGAAAAACGCTGGGTCAACGACACCTATGCCCAGCTTATGGATGCGCCCTGGCATATCTTTATTACCTTTATTGCCCTCGCATATATGGGCATCAACGCAGTTTTTGCGTTTCTCTATTATATAGGCGGCGACGTGATTGAAAACGCGCGGGCCAGAAATATCTCGGACGTGTTCTTTTTCAGCGTGCAGACATTCGCCACCATCGGCTATGGCCGGATGGCTCCGAATGGCATGTATGCCAATATTCTTGTGACGATCGAGGCGTTTATGGGATTTGGTTTTTATGCGATGATAACCGGCCTGGTCTTCTCAAAATTTTCGCGCCCGACCGCGCGCGTCATGTTCAGCAATGTGGCCGTCATCGCCCCCTATCGCGGCGTGCCGCATTTGATGCTGCGCATGGTGAATGAGCGGCGTAACCGTATCGCCGACGCACGGGCACAGCTTGTCCTTTGGCAGGATGAAGACGCCGGCGAGATCACCCGCCCGCGGCGTTTTATCGATTTGCCTTTGGTGCGGAACCAGGTACCGCTGATGCAACTGGCGTGGACGATCATGCACCGCATCGATAAGCACAGCCCGTTTTATGGCCAAACGACAGAAACTCTCTCTCAAATGGGATCCGAACTCATAGTTATGCTGACAGGAATGGACGAAACCCTGGCGCAGACCATCCACACCCGTTATTCCTACTTGCCGGATGAAATTGTTTACAACAGCATGTTCGAAGACGTCATTTACCGCCGCGAAGATCAGAAAATCGAATTCCACTACGAAAATTTTCACGCCGTGAAGCCGGTGACCGTCATGTCGCCCGTGCCGATGTCCCACATAACGCTTCCTTCGGCGGATGATCCGGCGCTGACCGATATCATACGCGCCTGTGACGCGAAGTAAGATGCAAGATCCCTGTTTTAAAACTTCTCATTCCCGCCCAGCAAGCCTGAATTGCCCGAAGCCTTATACTTGCTGACGAACTCCTTATCAGCCTCGTCGGTGTTCGTAGGCTTCTTGACTTCGTGCGGCCAGTTATCGCCGAGGATCTGCTCGGCGGCTTTCCAGTTTTCGCCCTTCAGGGCTTTCCTGATTGTGAAATGCCCATCGTTGAATATGGATGCGATTTCCTCACGGGTTTTTCCCGGCGGGATGCGCATGCCATGTTCAAGCGCAAAAGCCGTGCAACCAGCCCCGGCCTCCTTGGGGCCCACGGCGCCGTCGCCATTGATGTCAAAACCATAGGCAACAAGATCGATGCCATTGTCTTCGGCATATTGCAAAAATTCGGCGCCAGTGGCCTCGATGGCATCCTGAAAATCTTTCGGAACTTTATAGTCCCCGTTGAACCCAACTTTCTTGCCTTTATATTTGTTGGTCAGTTCGTCATCGCCGACACGCCCCTTATAAGGGTTGTCAAAGTCGATAACACCGCGTTTTCCAGGCATTGAAAGCCTCCCTAAGCTGCCGTGATCCTGTAATTTTGAGCCTATTATATATCACAAATTGTAACTATGGACATAACCTCTTGTGTGGCCGCATGATTAAGATGGCTTTCAAGTTATTGAAAAGTCACAAAAAACACACCTGCTACCTTTTTTTAGTTTCATGAATCCTTTCATCGAAAAATCTTAAAAATCGTTTTTTGCTTTCACGATTTGGATCTATGGTGAGTTTGTAAGAGCCATAGAGATTCTCTATGCACCCAGTGAAACTGGTGCCAAGGCACCAAGGAATAAAAGGACTCAAGTTGTGATTATAGAACTCTCTTCCCCCGTTTATCTGGCCCTGTGCGGATTGGTGCAGGATGCGCTTCAGCATCCCAGCGACGCTACGCCCCTTTTGAATAAGGCGGCCCAGGAACTGGCCAGCGCCATGAATGGCGGCATGATCCCCGCCGAGTTGCTTGAACCGTCCAAGTTCGACGCTTTGCGCCGTTTAGGAACAGCGGAATAATTCTCCGCCTATCTCTCCAAATGCCGGAAGGGGAAATAACGCGCGCGGATGCTGCCGTGGCGTCCGATAAATAATGAGATAATATAAACGGCGCCGATGATCAAAATGATCGATGGGCCGGACGGAATTTTTACAAGGACGGCCAGCCAAAGCCCCAGCATCGACGACATACAGGCGATCGCCACTCCAATCACCATCAAGCCTTCCAATTGCCGCGTCCAGAACTGTGCCGTCACGGCGGGTATCAGCAAAAGCCCCGAGGCCATCAATGTCCCCAGCGTGCGGTAGCCTTCCACCATATTCAAGACAACCAGCATCAGAAAAAGCACATGATAAACGCCGCCATGCCCTTTGACGGAGCGCATGAAGACGGGATCGAAGGATTCAACGATGAGCGGCCGGTAGATAATGGCAAGAACACATAAGGTCAGGCTCGTCACGCCGCCCATGACGATCAACGTTTTCCTGTCGATGGCCTGGGCGTCCCCGAAAAGAATATCTTCCAGATCCTGCGCCGAGCCGTGCAAAGCAAGAAGCATAATGCCGAGCGCCACGGATAAGAGATAAAAAGACGCCAGATTGGCGTCCTCGCGCACCGACGTAAATCGCGTCGCCAGCCCCGCGGCGAGCGCCACCAGAAGCCCCGCGGCCAATCCGCCGATACTCATGGCGGGGAATGACATGCCCGCCATAATAAATCCCGCCGCCGTACCGGGTAAAATCGCATGGGCGATAACATCACCCATCAAACTCATCCGGCGCAAAACCAGCAGGACTCCCAAAGGCACGCCGCTCAACGAAACCAGAATGGCGCCCACCAGCGCACGCTTCATGGCCGGATCGGTGAAAGGACAAATCACGCCGCAGGCCTTTCATCATAGGCGCAAGCATCGGCATGTTCGACCCAACTGCCGGCCAGAACCGCTGCACGCGCCAGATTTTCGTTGGACAGCACCTGCTGCGTCGGCCCCCAGGCGACAAGTTCCCGGGCCAGCATCAGCGCCTGCCCGAAATGCTCGCGTACCATATCGAGATCATGCATGACGACAATCACGGTACGGCCTTCCTTTTGCCAGCGCTCGAGAAGATGGATCAGCTCATGCGCGGTTCGCGCATCGATACCGACAAACGGCTCGTCCAGAAGAAGCACGCGCGCATCCTGCAAAACCAGCCGCGCAAAAAGCACCCGCCGCCACTGACCGGCCGATAAAGCCTCGATGGGGCGTTCGGCAAAAGCTTTCATGCCTACGGCATCAAGGGCATCAAGGGCGGCTTTACGCTGCTCCGGAGACGCTTTTCGAAAGGCCCCGATTTTCGGCCACAATCCCAGCATAACCACGGCGAGCACGCTGAGAGGAAAGCGGCGGTCGGTCTCACTCTGTTGGGGCAGATAGGCGATATCCTGCGGCCGGATTCCATTAAAGTTAATGGCGCCCGACATCGGCTTCAGAAATCCCATGAGGCCTTTGAGGAATGTGCTTTTTCCACCGCCATTGGGACCAATGACGGCCGTCAGCGAGCCTTCGCTAAACTGGCCGCTGATATGGTGTACGGCCGGATGCCGCTCATAGCCGGCGGAAAAATTATGCAACGCAATCGTCATCCGTTAGCCCACAGCACCATAAGCCATATCAGGAGGACTATTCCCGCCACGGCTGTTAACCTGAATACAACACTTTCGCCAATTATGCCTGAAAACGACACCTTCACCCTCGCCAATTTGGATGTGAGGTTATAGACAGGGTTGGGAAGAGAGGCAAATTCCATGCAGAATGTTATAACATGGCTTCAAACGCATGTGACATTATGGGTTCTGCTCGGGCTTTTCGGACAGAGCATGTTCATGATGCGTTTCATCTACCAATGGATCGCCAGCGAACGCGCAAAAAAAAGCGTCATGCCCGAAGCTTTCTGGTATTTTAGTCTTGGCGGCGGGTTAATCGTCTTTATCTATGCCGTGCATCAGCAGGATATCGTCTTTATCCTTGGACAGGGGCTTGGGGTTTTTATTTATCTGCGCAACATCTACTTTATACGTCGCCACAAACGCGTCCCGAATGAATAAGAAATTCGCCTCCATCCCCTCCTCTTTCCTGACACCGGATAAGAAGCATCCGAGCCCGATCGCATATCTTTTTCTCGCGCTTCTCTGCCTGGGCTTTTTTGTGCCCGGGCTTGCGAGTTTGCCGCCGACGGACAGGGATGAATCTTCCTTCGCCCAAGCGTCGAAGCAGATGATCGAAACCGGCAATTATGCCGATATCCGCTTTCAGGACGAGCCGCGATACAAAAAGCCCGTCGGCATCTATTGGCTGCAAACGGCAAGCGTCCGGCTTTTTAATTCCGCACATCTTGACGAAATCTGGGCCTACCGCATCCCCTCTTTTATCAGCGGCATTATCACCGTCCTTATGACGGCGGCGCTGGGCTCGCTCCTTTTCGGGCCGGCGGCGGGATTGCTTGCGGCGATCATGATGGCCGGCTGTCTCAGCCTCAATGTCGAGGCCCGTCTGGCGAAGACGGATTCCACCTTGCTGGCTTGCGTTATGATCGCGCAATACGCCATGGCGAAAGCCTATTTAAAGCAGCCGAAGGATTATGTGACCCCTTTTATCTTCTGGACCGCTATTGGTTTCGGCATCCTGATCAAGGGGCCAATTATATTGCTTGTCGTCCTATCGACGTTGCTCTGGCTTCGTGCCGAAAACAAAAACCTGAAATGGTTCAAGGCGCTGCGGCCCGGCATTGGCATTCCTTATGCGGCGCTTCTTGCCCTTCCCTGGCTTATCGTTATTGGCATCGCAAGCCATGGGCAATTTTACCAGGAATCCGCCGGGCATGACATGTTCGGCAAAATCCTGAAGGGGGAATATCGCGGCATCATGCCGCCGGGACTGCATTTGCTGGCCTTTCCACTGATGTTCTTTCCGTTTTCGCTCTATGCGTTGCTGGCGATACCCGACAGCTGGAAAAACCGCCATCAAC
>Ga0206923_1041_pt1 | contig 28779 bp, 31 predicted proteins | sample Alteio_BWOrgHeat_64_FD_152961 | JGI IMG/M metagenome (GOLD analysis project Ga0206923, IMG submission 152961) | Enriched cells from forest soil in Barre Woods Harvard Forest LTER site, Petersham, Massachusetts, United States -... | ecosystem: Environmental > Terrestrial > Soil > Temperate forest >...
AGGCCGATGATCAAAACCAGGGATGTATCCTTGAAGAAGCCGATGAAGGTGTTGACCAGCGGCGGTATCACGAGGCGCAGGGCCTGCGGCAGTATGATCAAGCTGGTCATCTGCCAGTAGGTCAGACCAAGCGCGTCGGCTGCTTCACCCTGACCCTTCGGTAGCGCCTGCAGGCCACCACGCACGACTTCCGCGAGATACGCGCCGGCAAACAGGATGATGGCAATCTGCGCGCGCAACAGCTTGTCGATGTTCACGCCCTCCGGCATGAACAGGGGGAACATCACGCTCGCCATGAACAGCAGCGCGATCAGCGGTACGCCCCGGATCAGTTCGATGTAGAGCACGCACAGCATTTTCACCGCGGGCAGCGTCGTGGAGCGTCGGCCGAGCGCAACCAGGATCGCCAGCGGGAAGGCGAAAGCGAGGCCGAAGGTCGCGAGGATAAGCGTAAGCGGCAACCCGCCCCAGAAATCCTCGGTGACCAGCGGTAGTCCCAGTACTCCTCCCCACATCAACACGCCGATTGCGACAAGTGTCCCGACCCAGATCAGCGCCAGTTCCTTGCGCCAGAAGCGCCGGATTGCCGAAACGACATAGAGGCCAATGAACAGGACCACACAGAGCGCGGGCCGCCATTGTTCCTCGTAAGGATAACGGCCGAACAGGATCAGCCGATACTTGTCGGCAATCACGGCCCAACAGGCGCCGATGCCTTTAGCATTCTGGCAGGCCGTGTTGTCCGGTTTGCCCTCGGCGTCGTACGGCACACTCCAGACCGCATGCAGCACCCCCCAGGAGATGAAGCTCACAGCAAAGCGCAGGATCAAATAGCCCAGCACCAACGTGACAGCGGTGGACCACCAGGAACCGAACAGGTTGGCCCGGGCCCAGGCCCACGGGCCGGTGACGCCGGAGGGAGGGCGCTCGCGGGCGGCGATGTCACGCGAATCTACGCTGGCAACCGACTGGCTCATGCTCAGCGCTCCACCAACGCGATACGCGCGTTGTACCAGTTCATGAACAGGCTGATCGACAGGCTGATGGTGAGGTAAACGGCCATGATGATCGCAACCCCCTCGATCGCCTGGCCGGTCTGGTTGAGCGTGGTGTAGGCGATCGAGACGATGTCCTGGAAACCGATTGCCACCGCCAGCGAACTGTTCTTGGTTATGTTCAGATACTGGCTGGTCATTGGCGGAATGATCACGCGCAACGCCTGCGGCAGGACGATGCGCCGCAGGATATTGCCGCGGCGCAGGCCGAGTGCTCCGGCCGCTTCCCACTGGCCTAGCGGCACTGACTGGATGCCGGAGCGCACGATCTCGGCGATGTAGGCGGCGGTATAGATCGACAGGCCGAGCAGAAGCGCGAAATACTCGGGGCTGATGGTGCCGCCGCCCTGGAAGTTGAAGCCGTGCAGCACCGGGATGTCGGGGCGGAACGGTGCACCGAACAGCGCCCAGATCGCCAGCGGCAATCCGATCATCAGGCACAGTCCGACCGGCCAAACAGGTGGGCGCCGCCCGGTTGCGTCCTGCCGCTGTCGTGCGATCCGGCTCCAGGCGAAGGTAAGAACGACGCCCAGCATGAGGCCGCCCAAGGTCCAAGTGTAGGCAGGGTCCCAGTCGAGCTCCGCAAACCTGGCTCCACGGTTGGACAGGTACAGCAATTGCCCCACATGCCAAGACTGACGGGGCGGGGGCATCGCCTGCAGCACCGAGTACCAGAAGAAGAGCTGCAACAGCACGGGGATGTCCCGCAGGGTCTCGACGTAGAAGGCAGTCAGCCTTGCGAGCAGCCAATTGCTGGAGAGGCGGCCGATGCCGATCAGAGTACCAAGGATGGTCGCGAGCACGATGCCGACTGCCGCCAATCTGAGCGTGTTCAGGATGCCGATGATCAGCGCCGTGCCATAGGTGTCGACTGCCGGGTTGTACGCGATCGGCGATTCGCCGATTGGGATGCCGGCCACGCGGCCGAGGAAGGCAAAGCCGGTGGCGATATGGCGTGCCGCGAGGTTCCGGCTGGTGTTGCCGATCAGATACCAGGCGATCAGTACGATAATGCCGACGATCACAACCTGCCAGAAGATGGCGCGAAATATCGGGTCCGACCACGACAGACGGAGCGCCTTCCTTGGCGCGGCACGCGCTCCGATCAGGCGCGGATCGGCGGTTGCTCCGGACATGGCCTCGAATGCCCCCTTGTCGTCGTGCCGCACCTTGATGCGTCGTGCGTGCACCGGTTTCGGGGCAACTGTGCGGCAATCAAGCGAACAAGATCAACCTGCCATGTGGATGATACGAAAAGAAGGTCGCCTGGGACCCAGCCCGGGCGACCCTCGGTCCAGAATGCGGGACGCGTGCTCAGCGGATCGGCGGGGCGTATTGCAGGCCGCCCTTGGTCCAGATGTTGTTGATGCCGCGCTGCACACCCATCGGGGTGATGTTGCGGTCCCACACCTCGCCAAGATTGCCGACCTGCTTGATGACGTTGTAGGCCCATTTGTTGTCGACCCCGAGCGCCTTTCCCATGTCGCCCTCGAGCCCCAGCAGTCGGCGAATGTCTGGGTCCGTGCTGGTCATGAAGCTGTCGACGTTCTTGCTGGTGATGCCCTTCTCCTCGGCGGTGATCATCGCGATGAATGTCCAGCGCACGAGGTCGAACCACTTGTCGTCACCCTTGCGGACCATGACGCCGAGCGGTTCCTTACTGATGATCTCGGGGAGAAGTACCAGTTCCTGTGCCTTCGGCCCCTGGCTGAAGCGGAAGGTGGCCAGTGCCGATGCGTCCGTCGAATAGGCATCGCATCGACCGGACATGAATGCTCCCTGAACTTCAGCCAGATCCTGGATCAGGATCGGTGTGAACTTGAGGTTGTTGAGCCTGAAGTAGTCGTTGATCGCAAGCTCGGTGGACGTGCCTGGCTGGACGCAGATCGAGGCGCCGTCCATCTCCTTGGCCGATTTCACGCCGTTGGACGCCTTCACCAGGAAGCCGGTGCCGTCATAGTAGTTCACCCAGGCGAATTCGAGCCCGAGATTGCCTTCACGGCCCAGGGTCCAGGTGGTGCTGCGCGACAGCAGATCGACCTCGCCCGACTGCAATGCGGTGAAGCGGTTCTGCGTTGTGGTGATGACGAACTTGACCTTGTTCACGTCGCCGAGCGCGGCCGCGGTGATCGCTCGACACGTATCGGCATCGATACCGCGCATGACGCCCTGGCTGTCCGGCAGGGAGAAGCCTGGCACTTGACCGGCGACGCCGCACAGCACCTGACCGCGGCCCCGTGCTGCATCGAGCGTCGCCGAACCGGAGCCCTGGGCGGCAGCCGGAAGCGGCACGACCCCCAGCATTGCGGTAGCGAAAAGAGCGGCGACGTACATGATCGTTGACCGCCTCATGGGCGAGAACTCCTTCTGACGGTGCGGGCCGCCGGCCCGCGCATGGCGAGACTGTGCGATGCGTGTGTTGCAAGATCAATGGCCGGTGCTGTGTGGCGACCTAGCCTTCGCGCAATCCGGCGCGCTGCAAGCCCTCTGCATAGAGTGCCAGGTCTGCTGGGCGCATCATCGGCGAGCGGTCAACTGCGTCCCGGATTGAGAAGCCCGGTTCGAGCGTGAGTAGCCGGGCCAGCACCCGAGCCGCCTCGTCGTCGCGCCGAAGATGGCCAAGCGTCGCCAGATACCCCTTGTAACTCGACGAACAGCTCGGATTGAGTTCGATCGCCCGCCGCCCCAGCGTCACGACGGTCTCGAACTCACCGCAAAGGAAATGCGGCATCATGAGCGCCATATCGAAGAAGAACGCATGCGGATCGTGCGGCGAAAGCCGTTGCGCATTAGTAATGCGTTCGATGGCTTCCTCATGTTGTCCCAGATAGCTGTTGGCGATACCCGAGAAACACCAGGCTAAGGGCAGGTTGGGATTCAGCGAGATCGCACGTTCTTGCAAGGCACGCGCTTCCTCGGGACGCTTGTGCAGGAAGCTGCGGACGTGCCCGACGAGTGCCAGTGCCCGCGCATCGCCTGGATCCAGCGTAACGGCGCGCTCCGCGAGCTCGCCCGCGCGACGTGTCGCGGCGACCGGATCGCCCGCCCAGCCTTGGCCGACCAGAAGCACATGCCAGTAAGCCCACCATGCGTTCGCCGCAGCATTGCAGGGCTCGATAGCCAACGCCGCCGAGAGCATCTCTCCGGCCGCCTGGAACCCGGATGGCTCGAGGCGATAGATCGCGGGTAGGGCGCGCAGAATGAGGTCATATGCAGTTGGACCGTCAAGTCCGCCGGAGACGAGGCGTTCTCCCTCACGAATGAGCATCTCGGGATCGATCTGGGCTGCTGTCTCGGCGGCGATATCGCTCTGTAGGGTCAGGATATCGCCTTCCTCTCGATCGAACCGGCGAGCCCAGGCCACGTTGGCGCCAGCATGAACATCGAGCAGACGGATGATGATCGCGACAAGGCGGCAGTGATCTCCTCGGCAAGCCCCAAAGCGAGGGAATCCAATCGGTCACCGGCCAAGACTCGTGGCGGGAGAACGGAGAGACGCACACCCCTGTTCTCTTCACATCGCCGCAGGTCTCCGGCTGTTCGGAACCCGACGCGCGGCAGGCATCCGGCCGACTCCTCTGTCGTGGATGAAGGGACTAGGCCGGCATCTGCCAACGTGGCTGTGCACCGGTCGTATGCCAGCCTTGCCGTAGCGCGATCACCCTGCTCTCTGCGCGCGCGGATCAACGCCTGCCGTGCACCCTCATGGTCAGGGTCGATGGACAACAGTCGTTCGGCCGCATCGATTGTCGCGCTCGTCTCCGATTGCATGGCCAGCAGGCCGTCGGCCACCGAACGGGCATGTCGTGTCAGGCGACGGTGCTCGTCCTCCAGCCAATGATCGAACGCGGGATCGAGCCCTGTGAGATCATCCAGCAGCGTCCTTTGAAACACCTCCAGGCCATTCGGTTGTGACACCGTGGCTGCCGCCAGCACCCGAGCATCAACCCAGAGCTGTTCACCCAGCAGCAGAAGATGATTACGATCGGTCTGCAGCAACTTTCCAGCGCATGGCCCGAGGGCGACCCGAAGCTCATGCACCGATTGCCGGAGTGATGCCCGCGCCTGTTCACGCTCACGCCGGCTCCAGAGCAATCCGATCAACTGCGTCCGCAACACTTGTCTGGGCGCGGCAAACGCCAACACTGCGAGCACGGCCCGCGTCTTTCGGGAACGCGGCAGGACGCTTCGCTCGGTGGCATCCTGCGCCTGCATAGGTCCGAACAGGGTCAATCGCAGCAACGGCTCGTGGGTCACCGCTCGGTGATTGCCGTTCTGCAGGATGTTCGTCTGAATCGTGACACCGCACCTCGCGTAGGTTGTGAGATGTTTCGGATGATTACAACCATCAGGAGAGTTGCTCCCAAAAAAACTACCTCAGCGAGATGCCGGAGGCAAGGACCCCATCGGTGTCCGTTGGATGGTTCTCCAAGTTGATCAACTTCGGCTAGGCTGGCCCCCGCACCCAAGCTTGCCAACTTGCCGCACGGCACGGCAGGCGGTTCCGTTTGCCGAGGAGAAGTCATCGAAAATGGCGATCCTGCAGGAAATAGTGGTCTCAGCGCCATCGCGTGTCACTGTGTCTGCCTGGGCTCGGATGCTTGGTGGCCTCGTGCTGTGCATCGGCATCGCGGCGGCGGCAACTGCCGCGGCAGGTTACGCGCCGGCCGTCGGCGCACCGATGTTCGCAATCGCCTTTGGTATCGTGATCACCAACACGCTGCGGAGCCCGTTCCAGATTGCCACCCTGCGGATCGGCGATGTCAGCAAGTTATGCCTGAAGGGTGGCATAATTCTGCTCGGCGCCAGTCTCGATCTGGGGATTATAGTGCGGACAGGAGCCGAATCGCTTCCGTTGCTTGCGGTGACCATTGCTGCCGGTCTCGGTTGTGCACTGCTGATCGGACGGACAATGCGGGTCGACTGGCGGATGCGATGCCTGATCGGGATTGGCACAACGATCTGCGGCGCATCGGCGATCGCGGCATTGGCTCCCGTGATCCGGGCCAAGGCGGAGGAGATCGCCTACGCGATCTCCGTCATATTCTTCTTCAACATGCTCGCGGTCTTTGCGTTTCCGGCCATCGGTCATCTGCTGTCGTTGAGCGACCCCGGCTTCGGCCTCTGGGCAGGGACCGCGGTGAACGACACCTCTGCCGTCGTGGCTGCCGGCTTCGCCTACAGCCACGATGCGGGCACGATCGCCACAATCGTCAAGCTCACACGCACAACACTGATCATCCCGCTGGTGATCGGCTTTGGATTGCTCGTGCCTTGGTTCGAGGGGTGGCGCGGCGGCGAGGGCGAACCACTCGCCCGCCGTGTCTACCAGGCCGTACCGGGCTTTATTGTCCTCTTTGTCCTTGCATCGCTGCTCAATACGCTCGGCCTGATCGGCCAGTTCGGCCCCACGGTGCAACTTGTGGGTCGATGGGTGCTGGTGGTCGCGCTGGCGGCGGTGGGCCTGCAGGGCCACTGGCGCGCCTTCGCGGGAGCCGGCACACGGCCACTTCTACTCGGCCTGACAACCTGGGTGTCGGTTGCCGTGACCAGCCTTGTCATTCAGACCTGGACGGGTTCACTTTAATTCCGGGTATATGAATATTTTCCTTGACAAGGCCACGGCCGCAAGTGTATCACTCCTGCGTCAACGGGCGTACTGCGTCCGCCTGTCTCCCTGAAATCCATAAACCTCCTTCACACCGGCAAGCACGTCCGGTGGGCGCACTGCGTGCACGATGGTTAACGCGGGACGAAGGGGATAGTCGTTCGCAGCCCGGGGTGACACCAAATGTGGAAAGGAGTTTCGCCATGAAGTCATCGATCGCGATCATCTTGCCTGTCACGCCATCTGCGACGACCGATACCGGCCGTATTCGTTTCGGTGCGGGATGGCGGCTGCCGCCTGCCCGCTGATCCTCGAGATGCCGGCCGAGACGACCTTGGTCGTCCGGCCGGCACCGTGCCTGGTGAGGTTCTGCTCACACTCATTCTCCAGGCCTGTCGAATAGCCCCACACGCACCATTCCAGCCCGGAGGAGCTTCCTCCATGCACCGCTCGGATACCCCGACTATCTGTTTCTATCGCTTGATAGAGCAGGCCCGCCTCCCGCAACGTGCGGATCGCTCGGCCGCGGGAACTCTGCCTACGCGCGCGTACCGCTACTGCGAAGCCGTAACTACAGCCACTGGTCACGGCTGGTGGGTCTTCCCACCAACGGACCTGCAGTTCCTGTGGGACGGCCACGATATCTTCTGGCAATGCACCGGCGGGTCGGATTGGCTGCCACTTATGCCAGCCGCGCAATTCCCGAATTTTTCTGCTCGCTTCGATGCAACGGCCCCGGAATCGCTCGCGGGTTGTTCGCCGCCGTTCCTGACTGCGCTTCCCGAGCCGGGCACATTGCAGATCCGGACCGGCCTGATCGCCCGCACCGCTCTAGACTGGAGCCTGCTGATTCGTGCTCCGGCAAACCTGCCGTCCCCCGGCGGCTACGCACTTTATGAGGGGATCATCGAAACGGACCGCTGGTTCGGTCCGTTGTTCACCAATCTCCGATTCACCCGCAGCCACATTCCGGTGCGCCTTCGGGAGGACTTTCCCTTCGCACAGGTTCAACCTTTGCCGCGGATCGCCTATTCCGAGGCCACCCTGAATACCACGGCAAACATAACCGACATGGCGCAGTTCACGGCCAGCGACTGGGCAGACTATCAGACAACAATTGCGGCTCCCAACGAAGACCCGGACCGGGCCTTTGGCGCCTATGCGGTTGGTGCGCGCCGACGCGGCAGAAATCGATGCCCCGTCACCGGAGAAGTGCGCGCAGCCCGGGTTGAACCGGTTCGCAGTTTGGTGCTGTCAGACTGACATCAACCGTATGCAGCACCCCTTCCGCCCCGCGCGGAACAGGAAGTCGACCATCGCTCCAACGCCGACCAACTCCTGCCATTTCTCGACGGACGATAGCTCCCACAGCTCCTCCACCGCATCCACTGCACCGAGCAGGATTGGATCCGGTCCGGTAATCAACAGTGCAGGCAGGCTGCGATCATGCGCCGCGATCGTCATCAGGACATGGCAGCCGTCCTGCCCCAACGCGTCCATTTCGGCAATGACGGCCATTGGACGACGATTGCGCAACACAACCCCCAGATCGTCCCTGCTCGGCATTCGCTCGACGGCGATACCCAGACACTCGCAGATCAAACGGAATGACTCAGACAGGTCGATGCCGTCTTCGACCACCACGACCAATGGTTCTCGGTTTTCCCCGCCGGCAGCCCCGTCGTTGTCGTGCGGCGTGATGCGAGAGCTGAGCGCCTTGTCCATGTAGGTCATTTTGCCCCCTGCCAACGAACAGATCCGCTGAAGGCCGCCGTCTCAACCGTGAGCACGGCACGCTGTCAGTCTGCCTTGGCACGTGGAGGCCATAAAGCCGGCGAATGGTTAGTTAACCGTCAACGTACGGGAGTACAGCGTTAATTGGCGTTCAGGCCATCCGACGGCAGCCCTCGCGGCACGAGGCCGCGCGGCGTTCACCCCCGATGCAGCGTCACCTTCCAATGGCACCGTCCGGATACCACGGCGCCCTCGATGGCCTCAGTATCTGATCGATCCGCACTCGCCGAGCCCTCAAAACTGACCGACAGGTTCTGGTGGTCAGGGCCCAACCTCGCCAGATCACCGGTCAGGCGACCATCCTTGCCCACGACGCCTTGAATGACCGTCGTGCTCTCGAAGGGATCGAACGCAAAGCCTTTCTCGCCGATCGACATCAATCCCTGCGCGACCGGACCGCAGGATTTGTCCTGTGGCACGACCGGTCCGACCCAGCGACCCTGCAATCCGTGCAAGGCCAACACGCGACCCGACTGCAGGCGCTCCCCCATATCCCCCCCGCAGCCTGCGATCAGCGCAAGAATCAGGGTTGTACAGACGCTCTGGGGAAAAATACTGGCCATATGAAAAATTACCTTGCCCACATACCCCAAATCCGCGTATGTAAATGACCATCATGGAGACGCTCCCAAGCGCTCCCCGGTATCATTCCCTCCAGAGCTGCACATAAACCGACGCGACCACACGCGACTTTACGCGCCGTACCGCAGCCTCGACTGCAACGCGAGCCAGCCCCTATTGGAACTCGATCGCCCGAGAGATGCCGCGGAACCTTGTGGACGAACAGGGGTGGCGGGAGGCGATCCGGTCGAACCTGATCGACTGGGTAAGTTGGGTTTTGGGGGCGAGTGGCCAGAGCCCCGCACTGCATCACAGACTTCTGCTGGAGCAACTAGCTAGAAGCGATCAGCAGTGGCACAATTGATCGGCTGATGGTGCTGATGCCACCTGGTTCCGCCAAGTCAACCTATACCTCCGTCAATACCGACCTGTGGGGCGCCTACGTGTCCACCCCGGCAACAGCGGGCACCTGGTATGCCTGGGTCGAGGGCACGGACGGCAGCCGCCAGACGGTCTACCCGGTCGCGTTCACGGTCGCCTGACGATGAGTGTCGCATTCGTCGCCCCCGGCAGGTCGATGCAGATCGGCCCCGGACAGGTTGCGCTCTGGCGGCCGCTGCGCTCGGGTCCATCCACGTCAGACGACAGCTCCTTCAACGGGCCTTGGCCAAATGCCATCGCCGGTCTGTCAGGTTGGTGGGATGCCGGCGGCCTCGCGGACGCACTCGGCGCGGCTGGCACTCCGGTCAGTGGTTGGAACGACGCCGTCGTCAGTTTGCGCGACAAGTCCGGCAACAACACTGCATTGGCGCCCTATTCGTTCGGGACTGCCGCAGGGCCACCGGCTATCACATCGCGGCTGTCGGGACTGCTTGGCGGTCTTGGCCGCGTAGCGGGAGGACCGGCAACCCTCGCACCCGCACTCGATCCGGACCTCGGCTTCCGAATTGCCGACGCTTCGTTCCAAAGCAGCACGAACTGGACGCGCTATCTGGTCTGGTCTCGTCCGAACTGGCGGCAGAATTCCGGCCGCGATGCCAATCCGATCACACTGATTGCGTCCGGCAATACACCAGTGCTTTGGGCTGACGGTGCAAGCGGGCAAGGGCGACTGCTGCTGTTTCCAGGCAGTAGCAGTCAGGCCACGTTGACCAGCACGCTCACGCGCCGCCACACGCACTCGATCGTTCTGCGGAACCGCCCGGGCACCGGCGTCGATGTCTGGCTGGATGACGCGCAGGTCGCCAGTGGCATCGTCAATTCCGTGGCCTCCACCAGCCCCGCGCCGATGACGCTGCTGCACGATACGACGCTGCTGGGAGGCGCGCAGTGCTGGTTCCATGAGGCGGCAACCTGGGAGAGGGCGCTCTCGGATGCGGAAGTGGCCACCCTGCAGCAATGCGCCGGTCGCTGGTGCCGCGGTCCGCGGCGCGGGGTCCTTCTCGTGGTCAACGGGCAATCGAACGCCATCAACTATGCCTTGAACGATGGTGCGGCACAGCTACTCGCGCAGGGCGTTGCCTGGCACCTGGGTGCGCTCGCCGGCAACGTCCTCGCGACAGCCGGCAATCCGGCCAGCTACACCATGCTGGGCGGACATGGCCTGTATCCCGCGGTGAACGGCACCTATCCTGGCAGCTTCCTCAACGATCCGAACGACGGCTCCAGCCCTTCCGCCTGGCAGTTGGGCGGCGACGGCCTGGCGACCGAAGCGGCGCTCAATGCCCTGTCGGCGGAGGATCAGCAGGACATCTGTGCGCTGATCTGGCCCTGGAGCGAGACCGACAGTTTGCGGAGCTACAGCGAGAAGCCGACATTCCTGGCCGCCGCCGAACGATTCCTGTTGCTCGAACGGGGTATGATTGGCCGCGCGGCAGGCGATCTGCCGTTGGTCTGGTGGAACGCAATTCCGTACGGCATCGCCGGCGGCATGCAGATGCACCGGGAGGTGGTTGCGGCAATGGCGGCCGATCCGGCGCAGAACGTCGTCATCGGCAATCCGCAGACCAGCGACAGCAATCCGCGGGGCTCGTCGTGGGATCCGACGACAGGCATCGCGGTCGGTGGCGATACTGCTCATCGCGATGGAGCGGACAACCAGCGTTTCGCCCGGCTGGCCGCGCCGCTGGTGGCGCGCGCCGTTCTGAAGACCGGACGCGGCGACACGCTGAGCCAGATCCCTGCCGGCCTGCCCGCGACGGGTGGCCCGAGGATCGTTCACGCGTATCGCCAGAGCAGCACAGTCTTGATCGTCACGATCCAGCATGATGCGGGGAGCGATCTGATCGTGCCATTGCAGGCGGCAAGCGGAGCGGGCTTCTCCGTGATGGATGGCGGGTCAGTCGACTATCCAGGCGTCATCGTTCCGGCTGCTGGCTGCTTGCGCATCGATCCCGCGCATCTGCAGGTCACGCTTCCGCAGCCGCTGCAGAACGCCAGCGCGTCATGCAACCTGTATTACCCGTATGGAAATACGGCGATCGGCCGAGGCAACGCGATCACCGACAATTATTCGACAGTGGCTCCGCCGGCGGGATGGGACATCGCCGGCGACCTCGGAAGCGATTGGCGGTTGGATTTTCCTCTTGCGGCCACCGCCACGCCGATCGCTCTCAGCGATATCCCAGGCTGACCATGAGCAACTTCGACGGAATATTCGACTTTGTGGTCGGCAGCGAGGGCGGCTTTACCGACAACCCCGCCGACCCAGGCAATTGGACAGGCGGCAAGATCGGCGCTGGTGAGTGTCGTGGCACCAGATTCGGAATCAGCGCCGGAGCGCATCCCGATCTGGACATAGCCGATCAAACAAACTCAGCCATTTCTGTGGTCTTCAGCGCCATTTGTAGCGTTTTCCGCATTCTACAAATTCCGCTTGCCTCCAGTCCAGCGAAGCACTGCGGCATTGGCCAATCGTTCCTGATCGACCCCCTGCGTATACAGTTGGATCATCGCCAACGAGCGATGGCCGGTGATGGCGCCTATTTCATGGAGGTTGCAGCCGCATTCGGCCAGCCTGACCGCCGCTAGTTTCCGCAACCCATGCAGGTTCTTTCCCACCGGGAAACCTTCTATCTTGGACAATGCGACTCTCAGTATCTCAGAAAGACTGTCACCCTTCCACGGCAACCCCAGAGCGTTTGTCAGGATCATGGTGGAAGTGGCCGACGCTCGCCACGTATCTAGCTGAGCCTTCAATATCGGATGAATGGGTATCACCAACGGAGTTTTCGTCTTTTGCTGCCGGAGTCGGATTACATCGCCATCGTATGCTGACCAGGGCAACGCGATCAGATCACCCCTACGCTGGCCCGTATAGAGCGCCAGAAGCACGACGCGCTGTAGGTCTTCCCGCAGCAATGACCTGAGCGCCAAATCGGCCTCTGCCTGCGTCCAAGCTGGCAGGTGGCCACCTTTCAGACGCCTAACGCGTGCAACGGGAGAGGCTTTCAGCCAATCGTTCTCGACTCCCCAACCGAAGACAGCCGATGCCGTGCGGATGAAAGCATTCGAGGCACCGTTGCCCCTGGCTGTGGCCAAGGCGTTACGGATGTCCAGCAGTTGCCGCCGTTCGATCCGCGAAGCTTCGACGTGCTGCATACCCATGAGAGGGCGCACGTACTCTGAATAATAATCTTTGGTCCTTTCAGCCAAGGCCCGCCATTCAGGCGACCGTTGCCACGCAGCGATCAGGTCGCCGACTGTGACGCCGGCAGCCTTGGATCGATTAGGCCGATAGGCCGCATAGCGGTAGGTCCGCTCGCTGCCGTCAGCTAGGACGTGTCGGACGACTCTTTCTGCTTTGCGTGAGGATTTGCTGGACAACGGTTTGGCTCGCGACCCTGGGATCGGTGGACGATAGGCCGCCGTCGAACATGGCATCAAGCGCTGTCCGGTCCCATCTCGGCGACCGGGGACCCAGGGCATAATTCGGCCGGGGAATACGACCCTGCCTGACGAGGCGGGGCAGCGCGTCCGGGCGGACGCTGATGTAATCGGCGGTCTCCTCTGGCGACAACCAACGTGGTTCCACTCTGGTGGACATGCACCAGTCGAATCAGCGTCGCGCAGTCAATTTCAGCATCTTAAATGATGCTCGACTTGGCTGCGATCCGCATCCTGTCGCTACATGCTGCCGCGTCCCAATCCGGCCGGATATCCAATTCGCACTGAATCGCGCCGTGCTCTTCGAACCATTCAAGATGGTTCTTGTCTTCGTTTGGGTCCGTCAGTGGGAGATGGCATTGCCACATCCGTTCCAGCAACTCGCTAATTTGATGGTTGGAAATGTCCTCATCCATTGTGATCTATCCATTCACTAGTTTCCAGTCGCTAGCATGGTCAGATGAACCAGCGACCCGCATCTAGGGCATTCGCCGGCAGAAACCATATCGCCAGGACTGATACCTTCCGTAAGGTGATCGACTTCCCACAACTGGCAGCCGAGATCGGATACCTTTCCAATCCCGTTGCAATTCTGGCATTTGCAGCATCAATGGTCCTCTCGTCGTCAGTCGTCGTCTTCGCGATCGCACGTATGCCACCGACTAACCATCGCTCCATCTGGCGCTGCATCATAACATTGGGCGTCACGCAACTCATTGTCCGGATATCGCGACATGGCATCTGTCCACGCCTGGTCAGGCGTGTCGCCACAACCAAAGATCGCGGCATCGCCAATGACGACAAACTTGACGCCGCGCTCAAACAACACATTGATATCACGGTTCATCGACATCTCGTTCATCTCCCTAATAATGGCTTTCGTGGCGGCACGAAGAACGGTAGTTCGAGCCTGCTCGTACTACCCTCGGACGAACCAACAATCAGCGCGACAAGCGCATCAGACTCCGGTCCGTGGGGCGGCGGCATTACAGCGACAGGCTAAATGTCCACCTTGAGCTCTGCCAATCGCGCCCGACCGGGCGCCGCCGTGTTGTGTTGCATATCGGCAAGTCACAAGCTGATACGATCGTACCGACAAGACACAGATAGCAGTTTGTCCGGCGTCGGCCAGATGAGCCAGCGACCGGCATCAGGGCATTGGCCGGCAGGAGCTATTTCGCCAGGGCTGATACGCTCCGTAAGATGTTCGACGTCCCACAACTGGCATCCGAGATCGGATACCGTGTCCAGCCCATAGCAATTCTGGCATTTGCAGGGGTGATTGCCCGTTTCGTCGTTAATCATCTCGCTCGCCTTCGTGCTCGGTGGTGATTCGGCGCTTCCTCATCCTCCAAACTGCTTTCATCGGTTGAAACATGGGCATGGCTTTCCCGACCGAGAGCATCGGTCAATTTCATAGAACTTTGTAGAGGTGCGCCTGCTCGAAGTCGGGAGCTCATGCGCGATAGATGCACGATACACGATCGAATGCGGTGTTCAATCCCGAATCGTCACGCTATCACGAGATTCGCGTTTGTCATGGTGCAGTGCAAGAAAGTTCTTTGCAAGATGAAGTTCTGTTGCCGTCTTGGTGCTTCGGTGAACTCCTTGGCAGTGCTGGGCGGAGCCGCACCATCATCGACCAGTAACATCTATGGCAGGGACCTCAGGTCATCTACGCCAGGTCACCTTGCGTACTTCCCGTCATTATCTATGGCGGCTTGTCGAAATCGACGAATCAACCACAGGGTCGCCAAACGTCTGCTGGAACGGCTCAAAGCCGGTCGAGATAATATATTCAGAGCCGCTGATCTGCGACGCATCCGCCAGGTCGAAGGGCTGACGGGGGAGCGATTCGCTGAGAGCGGCGAAGGCGACCCTACTTTACCCGCGCGGGCAACGCGTGAGGGTAAATGCTGATGTTATCGCCGGTCTGCTCTGGCGATATCCAACGTGGTTCCACTCTGGTGGACATGCACCTGTCGAACCAATCGGTTGGTCTATGCTATGAACCAGGGCGACCGCTCCCAGACGCCGGATGATGCGTTCCTTTGTTGCGTGCCCCTCCAAATCCCCGATGCTCGCGCGGTATGTGACTGGTCAGGCGTTCGACCTCCGATTGGGTTCGATTCAGTTGAACCAAGCTGTGGGAGCCCGGCGGGGGCAAGTCATCATCCGACATCGCGCAGCGAGAGCATCGGAGCTTGGCGCCGGTTCCGTCAGGGTCGCTCAGGGCATTGCGCCTTACGCGCCGTGATGCACGGTCGGGCGGTCGTCGATCGGGCATACCCAGCGGGAGCGCCAATTGCAACTATAGCTTCCAGGGCTGGCCAACAGAATGCCCTACACCAGATTCTGCTAGTCTGCATCGCCGTCTTCTAGGGGGTAGTTTTTCAGCAATAAGCCACTTCCAAGGATCGTCCAGCAAAAACAATATGATAACCTACGATCAGCCGGTCGTATGTTCTTTTCACCCGCAAGAGTTGCTGTGGGACACGAAGGTTTATCGATGCTACGCCATAAGAAACAAACAAAAAGAAATTCCTCGATGCGACTTCATTAGCAATTGCAACGCCCTAGCAAGTGGGCACATCGCTACAGCAGCGATTATTTTTGCAATATTTTTAGTACTCCTACTTCCAGACTGGTCTCTTCCAGCACTCATAAAATTAAAGGCGGACGGCAATGGCGCCGATCTGAACAAACTCAACGGTTTGCGCGCGATTGGTAAAAGCTAACTTGACCGTTTTGGATCGTAACAAACAAAATTACGATCCGCCGTTGTAGAAAACATCGTCATCGACTAGGTCTTCTGCGACCCTTGGCGTCAACGCCAACACGGTGACCCGGGGCCTGTCCATCGTAACCCGGTACCAGGAGTAAAGGACTGGTGGACGCTCAACCTGCTTCGACTGTCCACCAAACGTCCGGCGCGATGACCTCGGCGACGGTCACCCACGACACCTTGGCGTGCCGCCAACCGCTCGACCAGAAGCTCTTTTCCTATCCCACATTGAACGATTGGATTGCCGCAGGAATTCCGCTCGGAAGAATCGAACGTACAAACCCGTGGGACATAGCGGACTGGTGGATCGCCGGAGAGAGGTTCTCGCATGGCACCCGCAAACGGATTGTCACGGCGTCGAGCTGGAAAGGCCCGAAATATGAATCGTGCATGACCATGGCATCGGTGGCACGAAAGTTTCCACCAACCTCAAGACGGCTTGACCTTTTGTTAGGCCACCACCAAGCAGTGCAGGGGCTTCCGCCAGACACCGCTAATCGCCTTTTGGACTATGCAAGCTGGCAAGTATGGTCGGTCGCCCGCATCAAGCACGAAGCCACACGGGAACGCGCAGGGTTCCATGCTGTAAAGCCCAGCGGCGATATTGTCGCCGACATTAACGACCTAATAACGCAACACAAAAGGTTCAATGTGGTTCTGGCGGATGTGCCGTGGGGCTCTATCAATGCCACGCGCGTGGGTGGTTTTGGTCATCATTATACCGGAATTCCGTTCGATCGCACATGCGCGCTTGGCGCACAGCTCCGCAAAGTTCTTGCGCCTTCGGCTTATCTTTTCCTGTGGTCTCCCGCCGCGCTTTTATGCAGAGCGATGACGGTGGTCGAAGCTTGGGGATTTGAGTACAAAACCTGCGCCGTCTGGGTAAAGCCACGAGATCGCGGCATGGGATCGTATTTCAGGACCCACCACGAACTGTTGCTGCTAGGTGTGAGCGCGCAATCCCCCAAGTTCCACGGCAAACCCGATTCGGTTATCGAGGCGCCGCGTGGCAGGCACAGCGAGAAGCCCGACATATTCCACACAGTCATCGAACGGGCCGTACCCGGGCCATACCTGGAATTGTTCGGCCGCAAAAAACGCGACGGCTGGACGGTCGTCGGTGATCAGATCGTCGATGTGGATCAACATCAAAGGGGCGTCGGTCCGTAAAAGCCGAAAGGCAGGCGAAAGCTGTACGCGAGAGTGGTCGCGCGTTTGGCGCGCCGGAACTCCGAAATGGTGGTGGGTCGATGGCCAATGATGAACGTGAGGATGAGGTGCCGCCGGTCGAACTTGGATCGGGTCGCAATATCCGTGGAGACTCTGAGTTGAGGCCGAAAGGACCCGACATCGGCCCTGATACGACGGCTGCCGATATAGTCCGCATTGGTAAGGGTCTCGTCCATGAGGATCGCAGCGCCACCCGCACATCGTTTGCGCGGAAGATGGGCATCATCAAGTGTACGTACTATCTGAAGCGAAACACCGAAAATCGCGCTGACTTCGGAACAGGCTGCATCGATATGGGCATCGGTGCGGCCACCGGATACAGGATCATCGAATACGGTCTGTTCGATAAAATCGATGAAATGTGGCAGAAAGTCGAACTTGCAGAGAGCGAGACGGCACACCGGCGCGCAAATGGTAGCGACGAACCGGACTACCAGTATCCCACAAGTTGGGCCACTCTGTACCGTTGGTACCAGCCCAAATCGACACCCCAAAACCAATCCAAAGGCAACCGCAACCGCACTGAACTCACGGACGAGGTGTTGAGTCTGACGGATAAACCTCACGAAATGACCGACAAATTAAGCACCAGAGAACAGGCGTTTAAGGATGCCACGGCGGACGCCGAACGCTGGAAGGGCTTCATGCGCAGCGAGCGTATGCTAAAGGAGGAGGCGATCGCGCGGGCCGAAGCTGCCGAAAAACGCATCGCCGATATCCGTACTGCCGAACAGGCCGAAGCTGTGGCGCAGGCTAAGCGGGAGCGTGAGGTACTTGGACAGCTTGTGCTGCCGTTCATGCAGGACGATCAGTACGATACTTTGGGAGGTGAGTCGCTCGAACAGGCACAGGATGTGTCGTCCGATCCACTGCCGGACCGGCCAGTCGAAGTGCATTCCTACAGTTCATGGCGTGAGCCGTTGGCCGCCGATCACATCACACTGACGCCTGAAGACTGCCGCGAAATCGTCAAGCGGCTCGACATCAAACGCTTTCGCGGACCACACGCGGTTGACGAAACGGACATCGAAAAGCTCCGATGCGAATTCTTCCGCCGCTATGAATTGCTGGGGCGCGGGATCGACAGAGTTGTGGCACTGAAGGGTGAAAACGACCGAGCATTTTGGCGCGGTGTGAAAGGTGCCACTCCAGCCGATATCGCTGGCGAGCCGTCGCCGCCTGAGAATGACCCGCCGGAGGACCCACCTGGACCGCCTGGCGGTGACCCGCCACAAGACCCACCGGAGCCGCCTGACGATGACGCACCGGGGGACCCACCAGGACCGCCTGAGGGAGACGCGCCGGAAGACCTGGCCGAGGTAGCGGGGGAGCCGGTATCGCCTTCTCCGCAACTGCCTGACCAAGAACCTCCTGAGCCGAATCCACCGGCGGCAGACCCTGTGCGGAATCCTGCTCCGTCCCAGGATGCGGAGCCGGAGCCAACCGTCAATCACAATCGCCATGATGCTGTGGAGCCGGCGATCACCTCGGAGCTGGAGATCGATTCCATTGAGCTACCAGCGACGGCGAGCGCAGAGGACAAGCGACGCGCGGCGGACCTCGTCGGCACACCGCTTTTTGCCCTGGTACTTGACCTGACAGAGATCGACGACCGGGTCTTTGGCCGATTGATCGGCGATCCCGTGGATGTCCAAGCGGCAACTATCGTCCGCCGAAGGCTGTTTGCTGCGGCGGCAGAGCTTTCGAAACACCGCTTATACAGGGTGGAACCTCGGGTACTCGACTACCTGAGCCGCCTCAAGTCGTTGAAGTTCTGGGTCGAGCATGTTGACCCGACCCTGCGGTACATTGTGGAGTCGGCGATAGAACGGATGGCGGGTCCGACAACGAAATAGAAGAACTCGATCTAGTCATACTTGAGGGCTTGAAGTAGAACTTTCTGGCGGGACTCCTAGAACTCAACTATATCTGCTAATTTTTTTGTATGCTGCAAGGATTCACCCCTAGAAATCCCGTACTGGAGTAATACATCGCGCTGCGTGGCACGATATTCCGCCACTAACTTTTATCGGTTCCGCGCTGTTTGGGATGGGTAGAAACGTCCTCATAACGCCGGCAACTGCATGTCGAGCTTGGCCGCCAGCAGGTAAATGATGGCCTTGAGGTTACGGGTTGAGCGATAGCCACGTGCCTTGGCCTTGGCGGCCTGCACCAGGCTATTGATGCCCTCGATCAGGCCGTTGGCGATCTTGCTGTCGAACCATTGTAGTAATCCGTCCCAGTGGCGTTTAACGGTGCGCGCGGCGGCGATAACTGGTTCGATCCGGCTATGGGTGGCCCAGAAGTACCACTTCTTCAGATAACTCGCGCCCGCCTGCGCAGATGGCTCCTGATAAAGATCCTGAAAGGCGAGGCGGATCTGATACGCACGGGCGGTCTTGAGGTGCCGCGTGGGCAGACCACCGAGCGTCTTGCGCTGACGAGCGGACAGGGTCTGCGGATTGCGTAGCCAGATATAACGCGTGCCACGCAGCAGACTTTGCTCCTCCTGTTCGGCGCGGCGTACCTTATCGACCGCATCGTTGATGATCTTGACAGCGTGGAATTTGTCGAAGGTGATGGCGGCATTCGGCAGGTTCTCAGCGATGCCCTTGGTGAAGGCCGGGCTCATATCGATGCAGACTTGGCTGATCGCGTCGGGATCGCCGCCATGCGCAGTGAGGTCATCGGCGAAGGCGGCTATGGTGGCAGCATCGTTGCCCTCGGTGGCGAACATGACGCGGGCCTGGTCGATGTCGACAAACAAAGTGACGTAGTCTTGGCCGCGCCGGGCGGCGGTTTCGTCGATCGCGAGCCGGGTCACGCCCGACGCATTGGTCCGCGCCCGCGCCGCGTCGACATAATAATGAATGACACGCCATAGCCGGGTGTCGTGCTCGCCCACTATCCGGGCCACCGCCTTGACCGGCATCGCCGCGACCATTGTCATGACCAATGCCTCGAACAGCAAGGTAAAGCCGCTGCCAGGCCGTGCCCATGGCACGTTCACTGTCTTGATGCCGCACTTGTCGCAGCGGACGCGCGGCACGCGGGCATGCAGATAGGCCTCGTGCTGAAAGAAGTTGAGGTGGCGCCAAGTCATCCGCTCGGTGTCATAGGCCGGGCAGTCCGCCGCGCCGCAGGACGGGCAGGGGAAGCGGCTGCCCGGGGCGAAGTCGATCTCGATGTCGAGCCGGTGTGCCTCGGGGTCGAAGTCACTGCGACTCACCGTCCACGGTGGGGCCAGCCCCAACGCCTGTTGCAGCAAAGAGGTGTCACGCATGGTTGGTCTCCCGCACTCGCCCGGCCTGCCCGAGCCTGGCGCCGTGCTCGCCGCCGTCAATGACGCTGCGCGCCGCAAGCGGTGGCCTGCGGCCATCATTGACACTGGTGGCGAATTCGACGTTTGAAGGATGTTCCGGTCAATACCTCCCAAAAATCGACCCGGATTGGGGCTGTTCAGGCTCAGATTGGCGCTGCTCCCGCAGGCATGGCCCCAGGGCCGCTAATTCGCCACCAGTGTCATCATTGACCGCGGCCGCGCGCGGCGCCTTGCTGACGTCAGGCCGGGACGGAGAAACGGCTCCTGTCAGCCGAACTGCGAAACGCTACCAAGTAGGAAGCGTAACATAGACAAGCAAGGGGAGGACGTTTCTACCCACCCCGGACAGCGAGGAAGCCTTTTATCGCGAGTACATTCATGATGACGATTACCAGACCAGGTGACCTCTGGGTCATCGGCCCGCACAGACTGATCTGTGGCAGCTCAGCCGATCCGGTGATAGTTGCCAACCTGATGGGAGGCGAACGAGCTGACCTCTGCATCAGCAGCCCGCCGTACCTCCATCAGCGCAACTACCTCACTCCGATTGGAGACTGGAACCTATTGATGCAGAGATCATTTGCACTTCTCCCAATGTGTCATGAAGGACAGGTCCTCGTAAATCTGGGAAATGTCCATCGCAATGGCGAAGTGCAAACATACTGGCTAGACTGGCTGGAATGGATGCGTACACAGGGCTGGCGGTTCTTTGGTCAGTATGTGTGGGACAAGGGCGCCGGGCTTCCCGGTGATTGGAATGGTAGGTTAGCCCCATCGTACGAGCATTTGTTTCACTTCAATCGCACTACAAGAAAGCCGAACAAGACCAAGGCAAAGAGGCCGGGTTCCATCGCGTACTATACGGGCAAGGGTATGCTGCGAAATCCTGACGGGAGCAAGGGAAAGGTCAGCAATAAAGCCGCGTTTCTTGCGACGCACAAAGTGCCGGACGATGTTATCAGGGTACGCCGAGACACTGCTCCGGGCCTGGCTCGGAACCACCCCGCTGTCTTTCCAGTCGGCCTGCCGATGGAAATCATAACAGCATACAGCGATCCGGGTCAGATCATCTACGAGCCGTTTGCCGGAGCAGGCACGACGATCATCGCAGCTCAGAGGACTGGAAGACGATGCTATGCTGTCGAGTTGCAGCCTGAGTATTGCGACAACGCCATTCGCCGTATTCAGCAGGTGACGGGACTCGTCGCTGTGCTCGACCAGAGCTTTGAGTGGTTCGAGGTGCCAAATTGGTTGGAGCTCATGAACCTTCCACTGGTAGAGCGCGAAGAGTGCACGAACGATAACGCGCCGCCAGATCATGTTGTGATATGATCATGGCTTAAGAAGAGCAGAAGGCTGGACTGGCAACCCAGCCTGATGTACTCTATGAATGCAGCGCGGTTGTCTTCAACGCCCTCTCGTTCACCCTCACCATACCCACACAAATACCGATCACCGGACGATTTTGCTTACAGCCTGTCGCTCTGTTATGTTATAAATAGAAATGTCAGTTAGCACTTGCCCTACAGGACGATGGATGGCACTTGCGCCAAGAGGTCATTTGGGACAAGTCGGTCAGGGCAAAGCGCCAGTCCGCCGGTGATCGGGCGACGCGGACTCACGAAAACATATTCATGTTCACGAAACAACGAAGGTACTTCTACAACCCGGACCAAATCCGCGAGCCCCACAAGAGCGCAGTCGATTACCGATACTCAACCAATCCAATGGGGCGCAACCCAGAATCAGTTGTGCGAATCCAGACCGACAGCTATCGGGGCCGGCACACAGCCACCTTCCCACCGGAGTTGGTGCGGCGGATGCTGCTGCCAAGCTGTGATGACAATGCTGTTGTCCTCGACCCTTTCGGTGGCGCGGGCACAACCGCCATGGTGGCGCTACAGCTTGGATTCTCCGCAATTACGATTGACATCAATCCGGACTACACCGAGGAGGCGCGTGACCGAATTGCCCGCGCAGCTGTTACGTATCCGATGGACGATGATGAGGACTTGGCACCAGATGATGGAGACACTACATCGGATACGGCATTAGCCGCCGACTGATCGTTTGATAACTGAATAGGAGCAGGAGTCGGGCACACGTTGCTCGACCCTTTTCGCTTCTCAGCTTCGACTTGCGGGGCACAACTACATCGGAACTCCGCGCTGACGTTGGGCACAACGATCGGCGACGGGATAATGGAATAGTCAGACTCCGGTCGCCGAGCACACGCGGGCGGTCCCGACGCCCTCGATTTCACAGTATGGGTGGCTCGTCAGACGAATTTCGATGCAGCCACATCTGATCAAACCCAGCGGACCATTCACATGGCTAGTATCGAATGAAATGCGGGCGAGGCCGGAGCCCCGCCCGCTAGTGTTCAGATCATAATCAGCCCGGCGGCGCGCACCTCCTGGTGCACCTGATCAACAAACAGCTTATCCAGCATGCTGTCGATTACCAGCCGACGCACAGTCGCCGCCAAATCATATGTAAATTGCAGCGGTTCATTGCGCGACACAGCCAGCCGGCAACCTGCGACGAACCTCTGGGTAACGACATGCCACTCCTGAGGGATCGGCAATTCGCTCAGGCGGTCGGCAAGACGCCGAGCATCCACTGATGTAATCTCGCCTCCAATGTCACTGTGCGTGAAAAGTACCAGTAACGCTTCTGCTGGAGGCGCTGTCCAGACGCCCAAAATATTATCGTCAGAAACTACGTTCCAATCCAAGGCAATGGACGTCATGCCATCCGCAGTCTCCTCCAGGGCAAATCCCGCTCCGTTCGCGACCGAGAAACGCCAGTCGTGAAATTCGGAACACATGCCACAGAACGCGCCGTGTGAAATCGTTAAAGTCATTAGTGTAACCCTTCCAAAAGAGATTGACGGGCGTAATCGTTCGCCACAACCCGAAGATGACTCAACCACGCGCCTCGGCGCAAATAAAGAATCAGCAAAAGTTGAAATAAATTGCTGGACTCGTTCTGATATCATGTCTCGCCCCGAGATGCTGGAAAGGTTGCGGCGCCCACGGCTTGTCTCCGTGACCGTGAGCTCCCGTTGGAGCACCAGGTGGCTGCATCGATTCTTGTTGAAACATTACGCTCCCGGATGTCATACCAGACTGGCGGTGGCGATTTTGCCGCCCGCAATCTCAGCGAAAGATATTTACAATGCCATCAGGCTATCTTGTGCTTGCGGCGGAGCAGCGCGTCCTCGGCGTCACCTTTGATAGCGGGCTCGATGCAGTTCAGCGTGCGATCGGTTGCCAGTCAATCGAGCATGGCACGACTTTCAACACCGAGGACCAGCTTATCATTAATGGCGACGAGACGGACCAGATGCCGGAGCACTGCTTTCGGGTAGTTGGTGTCCCGTTCCCCTTCTATGGCAATGCTCTGTTCATCGGCATCAATCCACTTGACGGTGAGACTGCCGAGCAACCTGCGATGTCGATCGACGAGCTCAGACGATTGATTAGCTTTGGAACTCGCTCGAACAAGTGTGAAGGACCAAAGTAGGTTCTCCCCGGATTAAGTTGGTAATCACGGTTCGGACTGTGTTATAAATAAAAGTGTCAGCTAGCTCCTGACAGGTCTCTTCACTGAACCCTTCCTTCGTGTTCCCCCATCGGCATCACCGGTGGGGGACAAACTCAGAAGAGAGCGGCTCCGTGACGGGGACGCGTATCGAAGGAAAGTTTTTGTATGAAGGGATATTTCAATGACAGAATACTATTGCGTATCCGCCCCGTTAGGGAGCGGTAAGACTACTGCTGCGATCGAATACACAGGCTTCTTGGCTAAGGCTGGCGATAAGTTCGTCATTGCCCAGCCGTCCATCAATCTGATCAATCAATCCACCAATCAGTTCCGCGAGCGTTGGCCAAACGTCTCCGTACGTGCGATACACAGTGAGACGACCGACAACGTTGCCCGCGAAATTGCCTATCACACAAAAGGGTCCTCGACTGGCGAGGTCCTGTTCATCACCCACACAGCTCTTGTGCAGTTGCCGTACTGGGATCGCCGTTCGGATTGGCATCTGATCATCGATGAGGCACCACAAGTTTGCTATCATACGGAGTTCACGCTGCCGGTTCATCATGATGTGTTGCTTCCAGCGCTGAGCATCGTCCCATATAACGCCAGGTACTCGCGCCTTTTCCCTGGCAATGTCGCGCTGCTCGATGATATTGCTGAGAATAAGTGCGGTGATCAGGTTCGCGCCCTCTTTCGGGAATTTGCCGTCAAACTAACTTCGCACAAATGGGACATGTTCGTCCTGAACGAGCAGTGGGAGCGGTTTCAGAGCGGCAAGATCACCGATGGTAGGTTACTGCTGTTTGGTCTTATCAGCGGGTCGGTATTCGATGGATTTGCTACGACCACATTCATGTCGGCAAACCTCGAACGGACTGTCGCCTATCATCATCTTGTTCAGAGTGGGCACTCGTTCAAGCCTCATAAGGCGATCACCAACAAGCTTCTATACACGGAGCATACCAATGGCGACCTGCTGACCATTCACTATGCCGTTGAAGATGGGAACTGGTCGAAGCATAGGCGCAACAAGTCGGTAAGGATAGGAGAAGACACCTACTCAATCAATGATCTCATCATATGCGGTGCCCTGGACCTGTTTGGCGATGATCCATTTGTATGGCTCGCCAACAAGGACATAGAGATCGACGACCCATTTGGCGGAACTGGCATCAAGTTGCCCCATTCGCCGCATGGGTTGAACAAGTACCAGCATATCCACAATGCCGCTGTGATCGCTGCGTTGAACCCATCGCCATCCCTCTATGCATTCCTTGAAGAGGTAGCCTATCTCGACCCGAATGAGGTGCGCCGTGCTGTCTATCACGAAGCGGCTTATCAGGCGGCCGGTCGGATCAGTACTCGGAATTTAGCAGATCGCACACCAAAGCGAGTGGTTGTCGCAGACCGTGCTGCTGCTGAGGCACTCCTCGAACTATATCCCGGTGCCCATCTCATTCGACTGCCATTCTCCGACCTGGTCCCGAAGAGCGGCAAGCCCGGAGCTAATCGCGTCCATGCCAACGACGCCGCCAAGACTTCGGCATATCGAGATCGACGGAAGTCCGGTCTATTGGCACAATTGGGTGCGGTCAATGACCGTTCGTCAGTTACGAATTCACCTATAGACTATAAGGTCAATTCGTCACTTACGAGAGCAGCTTTTGGCGGCTCCTTGTTCCATGACATCTGCCGGAAGCATCCGAGTGATCACGATGGCGCATTTCAGGCACCCGACTTCATTGACTGGCTGCGTGATCTGCATAACCGGGAAGTCGCGAAGCAGGCTGCATGGCTTTGGTCGCCTGCCGAGTTCGAGACCAAGGTGGGGGTAAACACGGGTCGTGGACTGGCGAATATCACTGCGATCTGGGGTGTCTGGCTGGACAATGATGGCGGCGACCTGTCGCCTGACGAATTCGCTGCCATGTTTCCGCACCTGATAATGGTAATTCACAACTCGTCGTCTTCGACACCTGAGGCTCCCAGGTGGCGCGCGATAATCCCTACGACCTGCGCTATGACCATCGATGTGCACCGAGAAATCATGTCGCAGATCAGGCAGGCACTCAATCGGCGCGGATATTATGACAAGCACCAGCTTAGGAAGCGGGCGGCGAAAGGGCTCGGTGGAAAGAATCACGGCTTCGACCCGTCAAAATATACGGCGACCAGCATGTTCTATCTCCCCACACAGGCGGCGTCGGGATCAAACGCTTCATTTTTCCTTGTCTTCGATGACGACAGTCGGCGGGCAATCGACCCATATGAGTGGATTGACAAGACGATTATCAACCACCGCCCAGAGCCGGAACCTGCGGCGCTTCCCACCGCGATAGTGCCGCTCTCCTTTGTGCGAAAGGACTTAAAGCTCACCCGATTTCTCCAGGCATTGGAAGCCGAACGGCAAACGTGGGGCGCGGATTATCAGCGCCGGGTCGAGGCAGCGCTTGATCGGTGGCGACATCATCCCAAGGCGACTGGGAACGAGGAGTTCTTTCGGCTTGCCGCCTCGCTATTGGCAGCAGGTATGCAACATGTCGATGTAGAGCGAACATTGCATGCAGAATTACCCTACGCCCACGGAATCGAATCGCAAAGGCGTCGTAGGGCTGACATTCCGAGGATCATGCAGAGGTTGAAGTGTGCCGCCTGACCAAATTCAGTAGAAACGTTGCCGAGCGGAGCGCGTGCTGTTGCGCGGGAGCGAAGGCAACGGGCGGGGCAAGCAGCAGCCTATAGCTCAAGCAGCAGCCTATAGCTGCTGCGCGGCCTCGACCCTGGATCACATGTACGAATGTTTATCTACTGCGGAATTTGAGCGACGCATTCGCGTCATAGCTTTTGGGCAACAACGCAGACATATCGTCGCACGGTCATATCGTCCAGAACACCGCGACCCATCGCCGCAAGCGCCGCTGCGGTCGCCGGTTCCATTTCCTTCGACATATCCTCTTGGGCCGCGATGAGACCCTCCGCAAGCGCGGTTTGCTGTCGCCGCCAATCAGCAGGCTCTTCGTGGCTTTCAACTGTGAACCCCGATGTCTCCAAGAGGGGACGATGGTCTGCAAGCTGCTCGGCACCGATCCGTGCCGAGTGCCCCGATTGTTCCCACGTGGTGAACGCCAGAATGCCGCCCGTCCGAAGGATACGTGCAAATTCGCGCACGGCGGCTGGTTTATCTGGCACGAAAAGCAATACGTCGAGGCTCATCACCGCATCACATGACGCGTCGGGCAATCCCGTGGATGTCAGGTCGCCAACCTGGAAGCGAGTCTGCTTGCCGAGACCGAGTTTCCGCGCGTGCTCGGCCGCCAATGCAACACCGACGCTGGAGAGGTCGATGCCGATCAGGTCTGCGCCTGTCCGATTGGCAACCCACAATCCAGGCCCACCATGTCCGCAACCTAGATCGGCCAGGGTGCAGCCGCGCGTCAGTCTCAGCGCCGGACAGAGTCGTTCCAGCGTTGTGCGCGCATACCATCCGTTCATGCTGGTCCCTTCCGGGTAGTCGTCACCGAAGGCAGTCCGGTAGACGCGCTCCCAAGTGGCACTCCGAAGGCGCATTGCGTGCCTGTCATTGAACCTGTCGGCAAGGTTGGGCGGTTGTGCACTGTCGCTCATCGGCGTTCCTTTTCCGAATTCCTCGGAGTGCAAAAGGCTTGCAGTGTTGGGTAGTTCCTCCAAACAGCCGCCATAACGGAACGTCACATTAGATTCCCACTGTATCCAAGAAGTATGCCGAGAGATTAATTCCAAGGCGTCGTTGCGGATCATCTTCGTGCCAATCGTTCCACCCTCGTTATCCAGAGTTTTGTTTGCAACTGGATGAAGGCGTCAAGGAACCATCGAAGGGAACATCTTGGTAGATTGACCTGCTCGCCGTCAGCTTCAAAGGCAAGACTGCCTACCTCTGTGACGTAACCTATACCAAGGCTCCCGATGTCGAATATCGTGCTAAATTGGCTGGACACGGGCACGGAGCCGACTGAACTTTGCGCCTATCGTTCCGGCGGCTTGCCGATTTTTGTGCCGGCGTTGCCCCGGCTGGCCTGCACTCCTACGATGTTGGCGCAATCACCTTAGATGAACTTCAATTATGGGGGTAGGATGCTGGATTTTCGTACCCGATCTGAAGCGCACTTCGCTGCCATGTTGTATTCTGACCTCAAGAGCAATCCCTCAATGCAGACCCGATTTGTCAAGGAAGTGGAGCGACTTGCAGGACGGGTACCAGGGCGTGTCGTTGATGTTTGTGTGGAACAGGCGCCGTTTCGTGACGGCTGGTGGGATTTGGATGAACGCCGCCGGCGCCTCGTGATTGACGAACTGCTTCGGCGTGTGGCTCCTCATATAGGAGCCGGCCAGTTCGCGTGGATGCTCGATTCGAAGGGGAAGCTCAGATCGCCTGCTTCCTGGAAGAGCGCTAAGGTGAAGGAGGAGGCTCCCGAACTGCGCCGGCTTTGCTTCATGTTTCGTGCCCGCGCTGATATCTTGGTAGAGACTACCTCTATGGCTGTGTGGGTCGAGTTGAAGGTCGATAGTAGGACACCAACAGAACGGGAAGACACTTACCATCAGCCCTCAACGCAACGAGACATTGCGAAACTTGCCCATTTGATGATACCCGGATTGGAACGCCTTCACCCACTAAACTTGCTGATTCAACGGAAGCCGAGCAAAACGCCGTTTGTGGCGACTTGGAATGCCGTAGTAGACGCCGACCTGCCTCACTGGAAATCCTCTCGCCTGTTTGCTCGGAGCGGCCAAGGGACCGGAGAGTAGGTCGGATCACTACCTCGGATGACCAAACTTAGTGAATCGGAACCCCGGTATGGCCGGTACGGTGAGCGTGCGCGTGACCACGCATGCATCAGGCTCCGTACTGCTCGATCATGCATTCAAGCATGTGCTGCGAGAACATCATGGACGACTGTCATCGGTGGTCTTTCGGAGATGCTGGTGATCGGCCGTAGCTCGCATCGGTCGC
>Ga0206923_1045_pt1 | contig 26369 bp, 14 predicted proteins | sample Alteio_BWOrgHeat_64_FD_152961 | JGI IMG/M metagenome (GOLD analysis project Ga0206923, IMG submission 152961) | Enriched cells from forest soil in Barre Woods Harvard Forest LTER site, Petersham, Massachusetts, United States -... | ecosystem: Environmental > Terrestrial > Soil > Temperate forest >...
CAGCAGGAATGGGTATCGAAGATGCACTAAGAACCGAGACTCCTTTAACCGGGACTCCATCAATTACGAGGGCAACATGACGGCCATTTAGATAATATTGAGGATTTCCAGCGTTATTTTCTTTATGAAAGTTTGGAAATTTATGTAGCAGCAACTCATATAAAGTCATTTTTTTCGCCGCGTTCATATCAGCCTCATCCAGGGTAATATCGGCCTCGCCTGGGCCATTAAGGTTGTGTGAATCAGGTATAATTTTCTTTTCATTAATAATTACTTGCTTTAGCATATGCCCCTCTCCCTTATAGTCCGCTTCTGCTTTCAGTTCTGCTATTTTGGTAGTGGCGTTCTTCAATAGGGCACTATCGCTGTTCACGTACCAGGGTACCGTCCGTTGTATGGGCGGGGCGAAAACAGGGGCGATAAATTCGTCTACATCAACCCCCACATTGAGGGATTTTCCGTTTTTATTTTTCGCCTGTATTAAATAATAAGCGGTATCCGAAGGGAAAAAATTCCTGCCTTTAAATACAAACTTTCCGTCGTTATCGGTAAGAGCATCCATTACCATTAGTGGTTCTTTTTGCATTAATGTTAACCCGGTTTGCTTTATTGGTTTATTAAATACATCGGTTACCCTGCCCTGCACCACAAACTCGGGCTCGGGCCGGTATTTAGGTAGTTGTGCCGGGGCGGGTGTAAATGTAGCCTTCCAGTCATAACCCACCCAGCCCTGGGTCAGCAGTAGATTGTCAAAGGCGGCAGCCCTGTCGGTCTGATGAATTTCAGGATCAAAGTACCATCCGGGTTCTTCTACTGTTCCCTTCAGGTCTGAGGTGAGCAGCAGGTCACTGATGATATGGCTACCCAGGCTATCCGGCCTTATCTGCGCGTCATCAGTAACCGCCAGCGAGAAAGCACCCCTGACAGGTTTTCCGTCCTTATCCTTTACCGAAACGGTTACGGCAATGCTGTCCCTCGTGGTATGATTCTTTTTGTCAGGGGTAAGGCTGATCCGCAGGTTATTGTCATGGTCGATATATACAATGCGTTCATTTAGCGGCTGGTTAGTTTGATTCAATAAAGTAAAATGCGCTATCCCTGCCGGGAAGAGGTTTTTAGCGATCACTTTATTTATGGCCGAACCTTTAAAGCTGACCGAAGCCGTATAACAGATCATCCCGCGGGTTTGCCCTATGAGGTAGTAGGGGGTTGGAGATGTTGTAAGAGTTGGAGATGTTGTAAGGGTTATTGCTAATGAATCATTGCCTTTAGGTGTTATCCTAAGCGTGGTACCCGCAGGGTTTACCGGGGGAAGAGCATACGTCCTGATTATTCCACCCGGCAGCGTAACCCGGGCCGAATAAACCTCACCTGCCTGCGGCTCCAGCTCAAAGCTGCCCATACCTTTATGCACAGCCGCAAATGTGGCTACCTGCTGCTGCTTACTGTTATATACTTTACCGGATACCTGTATGCCTTTGCCATCCTCGCCAATGGCTTTAAAACCGATCTTTGATGAGATGCCGGCAACCAAATTGCCGCCCTCGGGCAAGTACTGCACATCAGCATCGGCGGGGCGGCTAACGGTTACCGGGATAAGCAGCCTGCCCGTATCGGCCCCCTTGCCGGTTTGCTGCACCTGTATGGCCAGGTCTTTTATCATGGCCTTGTCGGCCAGCTCAAAGCTGAGCGCCACGCTGCCGTCAATGCCTGTGGTGGCCTTATCCTTTAAAATATTATGTTTGCCGTTCATTACCCGCAACTGTATATCTTTCAGGCGCAGAGGCGTTTTGTCCAGCCCGGTAAACTGCAGGTTGGCTTGTACCTTGTTTTTCCCTAATACGCTATCCAGTTTAAAGGTGGCATTGACCAGTGTTGAGCCGCCCAACGAGGAAATATAAAGGTTTTTTTTAAACACATAATCTTCGCCGAAGTTGAGCATCCAGTTAGTATAAGCACGCAAGGTATAGCTGCCTTCGGGAAAGTCCTTATCGGCCAAAGCAATGTCGCCCCAGCCAACCCCTGAGCCAAGGGGCACCATGATGCGTTTTACCAGGTGGTTAGCGGCATCGTCCATCTCTACATATAACAGGCCGCTGCGCTTAGAAGGCTTCAGGAAATCGCCGTTTACCGCATAGGCTTTAAAGCGCAGGGTGTCGTTCAGGGTATAATAGGGTTTGTCCATCTGAAGGTAAACCTTTTCAACCGGCAGCCGCTCGCGCATAGCTGCTACAGCCGTAAGTGTAGTTAGCAAGCCACTGTTTATTTGGGCAAAGCCCGATAAAAGGAGCAAGCTTAAAATAAATGTCAGGCAAAGCTTTTTCATCGGGCACCAACAGGTTTAGTAATCTTTAATTTACTTTGTTCATAACCCAAATTTCCGTTAGCATCCGTTCCTTCCATGATCAGGGTATAATCGGCCGGGTTATCCGCGCTGAAAAACGAAATCGTGGCTTTGCCATTTTTATCTGTAATTACCTGTGGCGCCCAGTATATAGTTGAACGCATATCGGTACCAGGGGCAGTATTTACATTTTTGGCCGTATATTTTGGACTGTAAAACTGTTTGGGTAAGCTAAAGGGCAAAGGCTTATACAAGTAAGTGCCGGGAGTGCCCTTCATCATAGGGCCTTTACCGGCGCGTGTGGTAATCTCTACATATACATATTTATCAACAGGTGATCGAAATTCTTTGTCAAGGATTCTCATTTCGTCCATAGAAATAAAATCGGTTACATATTCATCGCTATATCGTATATTAAACATCACTTCCATCCCAACAAAATCTTCTGCTGTGAAGTAATCCAGGTAAGAGTCAATAAATTGCTTTCGTTCATAGCTCAATATACTGAATGCAGGTGCTTTTTGTGATTGGGGACCCGGAACATTAATATTAGACGGATAATATAAATAATCCAACTCTTGTCCATCAAATACAAACCGTATTTCCTTTTCGTTTATTTTATAACTTATCCTGTATCGTGGATCGGTGTAATGCATATGACCCAACCTGTCAGGGGGATAAAGAAAAGCGCTTTCATTAAACCCTTTTATTTTTTGCTGAAACAGTTGTCGCAGGGTAAGTTTTCCCGCTTTAAGCATATCCTGCTCATCCAATATCTGGTCGGCCTCACCGGGCCCGTTCAGGTTATGCGAACCTTTTACAATTTTTTTATCTGTTATTTTTACCTCTTTCAACTGATGCCCTTCCCCGCGATAATCGGCCTCGGCCTTTAATTGTGCCGACCTGGTATGGCTGTTGTTCAATAATAAGGTATCCGTATTTACGTACCATGGCGCCATTAAATTAGCTGATGAAAACGCCGGTGGCTTGAACTCGTTCAGCATTTCAATACCCACATTAAAACTTTTGCCGTTTTTATTCCGGGCCTGTATCTTAAATTCGGCTGTATCTACCGGGAATAGCCCCTTAAATGTGAAATTTCCTTGTTTGTCTGTAACCGAGTTTACCACCATTTCAGGCTTTCTTGAAAACAATAACACTTCCGAACCTTCTACCGGTTTATTCAATACATTGGTCACTTTTCCCTGGACCAAAAACTCATGCTCGGCAGGATATTTAGGTTCTGGTTGTTGGAGTTGTTTATCAAATAGCTGCTTCCAGTCGTAACCTACCCAGCCCTGGGTTAAAAGCAAATTGTCCAGGTCGGTCGCCTTTTGCGGTGTTTTATTTTCAAAGTAATAACCCGGTTCTTCAACAGTCCCTTTAAGGTCGGATGTGAGCAGCAGGTTATTTAAGATATTAATATCGGTGCTGTCCTTTTTTACCTGGCTATCATCTGTTACCGCAAGCGAAAAGGCGCCTTGTACGGGTTTGCCGGCCCGGTCTTTTACTTCAATAGTTAAGGCCACACTATCACGGGTGGTATATTTTGATTTATTGGTGGCGATACTTAGCCTTAAGTTATCATCCTGGTCAATATAAACTATACGCTCATTAACCGGCTGATCAGTTGCATTTAATAAACTGAAGCGCGCTATACCGCTTGGAAAAATGTCTTTTGGGATGATCTTTTTTATGGCCGCCCCCTTAAAATTTACTACCGCCGAGTAGCAAATAACCCCACGTGTTTGTACGATCAGGTAATAGGGAGTTGTTACAGCTGGAGAGGTTGTAAGGGTTGGAGAAGTTGTGATGATTACTTCTAATGAATCTTTCCCTTTGGGATTGATCCGCAGGGTAGTGCCTGCCGGGTTTACCGCGGGTAATGGATAGGTTTTGGTTACTCCGGCGGGCAGGGTGATCTTAGCCGAGTAGCTTTCGCCTGCCTGCGGCGTAAATTCAAACGAACCCATGCCCTTATGAGCCGATGTAAACGAGGCTACTTGTTGTTGTTTACTATCGTAAACGCCTCCTGATATCTGTATGCCATTCCCATCCTCACTTATGGCTTTGAAACCTATTTTTGCAGCAATGCCGCTAACCAGGTTGCCACCTTCGGGCATAAATTGTAAGTCTATGTTTTCCGATCGGCTCAATGATATGGGTATATTTAATGTCTGGTGTTTCTCTTCACCTTTCACCGTTTCGGTTGCCTGTATGTACAGGTTTTTCATTGGCGTTTTATCAGGAATATCAAAGTTTATATCCATACTGCCGTCTACACCCGTGGTGGCCTTATCCCTGATCAGGTTATGCCGGCCGTTCATTACCCGCAGTTCCATATCCTTTAAGCGCAGAGGCGATTTGTCAAGTCCGGTAAATTGCAAGTTGCCCTGTATTTTGTTTCCCCGGGCTTTAAATGCTGCTTTTACCAAAGCAGATCCGCTTAATGCAGCAATGTAAATATTCTTTTTAAACACATAATCCTCGCCGAAGTTGAGCATCCAGTTAGTATAGGCCCTTAAGGTATAGCTGCCTTCGGTAAAATCCTTATCGGCCAAAGCGATATCGCCCCAGCTAACACCCAAAGACAGCGGAACCAGGATACGTTTAACACATTTGTTGGTATTGTCATCCAGCTCTACATATAAAAGTGAACTTTTAGTGGATGGCTTTAAAAAATCGGCTTTTGCGAGGTAGGCTTTAAACCGAAGGGTATCGCCCAGCGTATAATAAGGTTTGTCAAGCTGAAGGTAAACCTTCTCAACCGGCAGCCGTTCGCGCATGGCTGCTACTGCTGTAAGAGGAGTTAGTAAGCCGCTGTTTACCTGCGCAAAAGCTGTAACCGCCCACAGGTTTATTGCAAGGTATCCAACGGCTATTTTTTTCATCTCTTTATATAAATATGTAGCGTAGCTGTTAAGGTTATATGCTAAATACTTTAAAAGAAAAAAAAGGGGGGATACTAAAATTAATAAACTATTTATTTTGAAGCGGTCGGTTTCGACCCGATCGTTATTTTCTTCCGTGCATAGCCTATGTTGCCGTTCATATCTGCCCCTTCAACGATTAAGGTATAGGTGCCCGGTATGTCGGCAGCATAAAAAGAGGCTTTGGCTGTTCCGATAGAATCTGTCACCATATCCGGTTCCCAGAATATGGTGGACCGCCTGTCCATAAACCCGGCTGTATTGGCCGCGGTATACCGTGGCGAATAAAACCTATGCGGCCAGCTAATAGGCATAGGGCGAAAAGCATAACCTTCGGTGCCTGATATCACATCGCCCGTACCGGTATTGCTGCTGATCATAATTTGCAGGCCAACCCCGCCAGGCAATTTATCATCATATATTTTAACTGCCCTGAAGCCTTTAATATCTTCTGTATTATTTTGGTATAGCCAGCCGTAGCCCGGTTTTCTTCTGCCGTCAACATATACCTGGAGCGACATGGCGCCCAGCTTTTCTTTTTGATTAAGTAATGCCCAAAGGGAAAGCGGCTTTTTTCCGGTACGGGCGTTGCGCAGTTCTTCTTCGTTAAATTGTAAAAGCACAGGCGGCGGTGTTGGCGGTATATATTTTTTACCTTTTATCTGTACCTCTTGTAATAATTTGGTTTTACCGGCATTATAAATTTCATCACGTGCTATCTGCCGGTTATTCACATAGCTTACCATAGTGCTATCACTGTTTATATACCAGGGCACAGGCTGATAGTTTAACGGCGTAAATTCGGGCGGATAAAACTCATCTATGGTTACGCCTACGTTAAATTTCCGGCCAGGCTGTATATGAAAATTAATCGTATCCAACAGCGGCAGGCCACTAAAGGTAAACAGACCGGCTTTATCGGTTTGCGTTGTCATAAAAATTTGTGGCCGGAGCGACATCAGCATTACGGGTGTATAGGGTATAGCTTTGTTAAAAATATTACTTGCCCGCCCTTTTACTTTAAACTCCATTTCGGCTTCATATTCGGGTTTTACGGCTGGTGCAAATGCCTGGTTCCAATCATACCCTGTCCATCCCTGCGTTAGCAACAGGTTATCTAAAGCAGATAACCTGTCAGCATGCTCTTTGTTGAAATAATAGCCGGGATCTTCTATGTTTCCTTTAATATCGGGGTTAAGCAATAAGGTGCTTGCTATATTTTCTGCATCCTTATCAAAAGGGTTTACCTGGTTGTTATCTGTTACCGAAAACGAGAATGTGCCCTGTACAGGCTTACCTGTCGCATCAATAACCGTCAATTGAGCGCCTATACTATCACGCGGAAGGTAATTTTCTTTATTGGTAGCTATATTAATATTCAGCAGATCATTCCGATCAATAAAAACCATGCGCTGTGTTACGGGGCAATTTGAGGCATCAAACAAAACAAATTTAACCACACCCGTAGGGAATACGTTTTTCGCTATTTTTTTATGAATTTCAGCCGTATTAAAAACAATACCGGCACCATACAAGGCCTTATCTCTTGTTTGGCCAATAATATAATAGGGTGATGCTGTATTGAGCAGATCGCCGGTAGCGTGTAGTATTACCTCGAGTGAATCGTCATTCTTACTATCTACCCTTAAACTTATCCCCGACGTGATTACAGGGGGTAAAGTGTAACTTTTTATACTATCGCCTAAAATAATTTTGGCTGTATAGCTTTCGCCTGTCTGCGGGATTAATTCAAACAACCCCATGCCTTTATGAGCTGATTTAAAGGTCGCCACTTCCTGTTGTTTGCTGTTAATTATTTTGCCGGATATGTTTACACCCATTCCGTTTTCGCTTATGGCTTTAAAACCTATCCTTGCCGGTATGCCCGCTATCATGTTGCCGCCTTCGGGCATAAACTGCACATCGGTATTTTCAGGCCGGTTTAGTTGAATAGGCACAATAACTTTTCGCTGTGTTTTTTTTACAGTATCCTCGGCAAGCAGGTATAGCGGGTGGCCCGAAAGTTTTTCGGGCAGGGCAAATTTAACGTCCATTTTACCGTTAATATCCGTTTGCGCTTTATTCCTGAATAAGGTGCTTGTTCCCTGTAAAATATGCAGCCGCATATTACGTGCGCCGATACTTTTATGCGCCAGATCGCTAAACTGTAATGCAAGGTTTACATTTTTATCTTTATCAACAGTTAGTTTATTGTTTACCAGCCAGTATTGATTGTTAGCCGGAATGATGTTTAACTGCTTGCTGAAAAAGTAATTCTCGCCAAAATTGCGCAACCAGTTTGTATAAGCCCGCAACGTGTAATTACCGGGGTTCCAGGTGTTCTTTATAACAATGTCGCCCCAGGCTATGCCGCTTATAAGCAGTAAGGTTTGCCGTTTGCAAACCTTACTGCTATCATTAATCAGCTCAACATATAATAACCCGCTGCTTGATGATGCCATTAACGCCTCATCAAGCACATACGCTTTAAAACGCAGGGTATCGCCAAGTGCATAATACGGTTTATCCATCTGCATATATATTTTCTCGGCAGGTTTGCGCCTATGCAGGCTGTCAATAGCGGCCATAATGCCCCTAAGATTTGTATGGCCGGTTTTTTGTGCCGATGCAGTTAGGGCGCAACAAAGAATAACCAGGTTAACCAGTATTGTTTTTTTCATGCAAGCAAAAGCAATTTACAACTAAATACTTGCGTATAAAAAAACGGGGGGATGACGGCTAAATAATTAACCTGTTAAGTTATGCTAAGCTTTAAGCTTGTTTTTTATAAAGGGAGTTCAATATAAAACACCGAACCCTGCCCGGCATTGTTTTCAACCCATAGCTTGCCGTTATGATATTCTATTACCCGTTTTGATATAGACAGGCCAAGGCCAAAGGGTTGTTCGCCATCGGTACCTACTCTTTTGGCCGAAGTAAACATCTCGAATATTCTTTCTTTGTCTTTATCGGGGATGCCTATGCCGTTATCAGCAACAGAGATAAGAACGGTTTTTTTATCGGCATTTTCATAAATGCTTACTTTAATAATGCCCCCTTTATGGCTAAACTTAATGGCATTAACAATTAAATTATTAAATACGCGCCATATTTTTTCGTGATTTACCGTTGCTATTATAGGTACATTCAGGCTTTCAAATATTATTTGCTGATTTTTTTCAGCAGCCTTAAATCGCAACAACTCCACCGAGTCGCATAAAAGTTCTTTAATGTCCAGCGGATGCTTAACCAATGGTTCATTCTCATCGGCCAAACCTGACGTGAGTAATTCGTTTATCATGTCTAACGAATGCACCCCGGTAGCTTCGATCAGGCGCAGCATATGCTTTTTTTCATCCACTGTCTCGTCCTCAGCCATAGTATTGGCAAGGCCTATCATTCCAGATAAAGGGTTTCTTAAGTCGTGGGCCATTATGCGCATTATGCGGACAATGTTTTGGTTGGCATATTCCAATTCCTCCAGCGTTTGCTGTAATTGCTCGTTTTGCAGCCGTACGTTTTTATGGTTTTTCCGGCTTTGCCGTAATACACCAATAACAATTATACCAATGACCAATAAAAGTACTGCCACTATAACAACGCCCGCGAAATTATTCCGAATGGCCCTCTCTCCTTTAAAAGAACACGAAATCACCAAAAGGCAGGCACACAAAATGGAGCATGCTGATCCTGATAAGCTCGGGCGGTTTATTGCCATTGTGGGTTTAGAATGGTTCAATAATTAGTTATGGTTTTCTATTTCAAAGATAATTAATTAATTATCTTGAACGAATTCTGATTTATTTTTGTCGAATATTTATTAAATGGTGGACAAAAAAGGGACATTACAAGGTTTCCTTGATAGTTTTTTCTTTGCGCTTGATGAAGGGTTTTTCAATCAATATCCACGAAAGGAAAGCCACAATATATGTTAACAATAGCACAATAAAGAGGTTTACTGATCCCGTTAGTTTTTCCTGAACTATAACCGTCATAATTAAGCCGTGATAGATATAAATGCCGTACGATATATCATTAGTGTGCAATAGTTTTTTTGCAATGCCCGGCAAGGTATAGGCCAGCGAAATAACCGTACAACCCAGCAAGCCATTTTTAATAAACGTAAACGCTACCGGGGCTATGGGATGCATAACCGGGGCCATTGTATAAATAAATAGCACATATACTACTACCCAGTATAAGGCCTTATTGAAAATGAAGCGTGATTTATAGATCTGAAGCTTTTGAAACACTACTCCCACCAGGAAAAGATAAATATGCGGCACAAAAGTAAACCCGGCAATATTTTTAAAAGAGTAATGCTGCGTTTGAAACAGGTAATAGCAGCCTGCAAAAACCATAATCAACGCCAAAAACCAATAGATGGCAGATTTCTTGGGTATTAAAAAATAAAGTATGGGTAGTACTATATAAAACTGTAACTCTACCGTTATAGACCATAAGGCACCATTATACGACCCAAAACCATAATGGCTTAAAAAGCCGGGAGTATAAATAATACCAACCATTTGCGCGGGCAGCCATTTTAGTGCCTGCATATTTAAAAAATTTACACCCGTAAACGAAAAGATCAATACGGTAACAAAAAGGCATCCCCATAAACCCGGAAATATACGTAGTGCCCTGTTTTTAAAATAGATGCCTAAACTATGACTACGCTCGAACGAGGCGGAAATTAAATAGCCGCTTATCATAAAAAACACCGGCACACCGGGAAACAGGTATAGTGTTTCGTTTAAATACAGGCCAAATTTTGTAGGATTGATATGCTGAAAATAATGATCGAACACAACCTGTGTGGCTGCCATTAACCGTAATAAATCAAAATTGTTAACCTTAAATTCCGCCTGTTGTACCTGTTTCAAATTGCAATGAAGTTTTAATAAAGGTAAAAAAATATTGCAAAAAGCCGTTTGCAAAACGCAATTAGCAGACAGGCAATAAATACAAAGAATTAGTATAATTTAGCTGTATGAATATATTGGTTGCCCCCAACGCTTTTAAAAACAGCCTAAACGCGCAGGATGTTGCCGACGCGATAGTATTGGGCTTTAAGCAAAGCAGGCTCCCCTGCACTTGCCGCACTTTTCCGGTTGGTGACGGGGGCGATGGGACAGCGGCTTTAATTATTAAGCACCTCAAGGGAGCAATAATTAACGCACAGGTGCATGATGCATTGGGGAGGGAAATAACAGCATCGTTTGGTTTAATTGATGATGGCCATACAGCAGTAATTGAGTTGGCGGATGCATCAGGCCTACGTTTGTTAAATGTTAACGAGTTAAATCCCATGTTAGCCCATACCGGGGGTACAGGCGAATTGATTAAACAGGCGTTAGACAAAGGCGCCAGAAAAATAATTATAGGCATGGGCGGCTCAGCCACGGTAGATGGAGGAGCGGGAATACTGAGCGCGTTGGGAATTCGGTTTTTAAATGACGATGGCAAAGAGCTGACCCCGGGCCCTGCTGAATTAAATGGTTTAGCAAGTATTGATGTATCAGGTTTGGATAGGCGTATACCCGATACTGAGATCATTATTTTATGCGACGTGGATAATAAATTATTGGGGGATGAAGGAGCGGCCGCTGTTTTTGGCCCGCAAAAAGGGGCGTCACCAGCCGAGGTGGCACAATTGGATACCATACTTGCAAAATTTGCGGCTATTACCCTGCAGCAAACAGCAATTGATATAGCCGCTATTAAACATAGTGGTACTGCGGGTGGTGCCGCGGCAGGGCTGCATGCCTTTTTAAACGCGAAGCTGGTTAGCGGGGCCAGCTATTTTCTGGAGCTTACCGGTTTTTATACCGCACTGCAAAACACTGACCTGGTAATTACCGGCGAGGGTAGTATTGATGAGCAAACCCTGCAAGGGAAGGCTCCTGCCGCGGTAGCCTCCCTTGCCAAACAAAATAAGCTGCCCGTAATAGGTTTGGCCGGGCGGCTGCCCTTACAATATAGCCCCGAACTGCATCGGCTTTTTGATGTTTTACTGCCAATCGGCAATGAGCCGACTGATCTGACTACTGCATTGCAGCACACCCATCAAAACTTGCAGCGTACCGCCTGCGAAGTGGGGAATATGCTGGCTTTAAAAATAGTTTCATCTTAGCTCACGAAAAATAATTCGCCTAAAACAACCCCTGTAACATTTGCAGCGTATTGTTGTTAGTTACCCCGATAGCAGGTTTAACACACATCTATCCGGGCACTTTAACATACAAGCCATATGATACCAGCAATTATAAACAACCAGTCGTATTTTTTTACTGTCGACCATATTACCCGCGAAACACCCGACAAACATATTTATGGTATTAGATTAAATGCCGGGAATTATTTCCTTAGTAAAACATTGGGCAGAAATGATTGCGAACAACTGGATAAGAACGCACCGCTGGATGAGACCATGCTCAAAGAGCTTTGCGACGTTATCACACAAATAGAGCTTAAATATAAAACCCGCCCAACGCTTGAATTAATAAACAAAGAAATATTCAGCATTCTTGCACGAATGAGAAATCCGCTGTTTAGAAGTACCGTTAATTTTCAATTAAGCCTATAATGCAAAAACAATACTATTCTTAATATTTTAGTTAAATTTATTTTATCTACAACAATTAGGTGTATTTATTGTTAAACAGCATTATGACCAATATCAATGCCGGAGATGTTAATGCGGCCAAGGGAAATAGTATTTTGTCCGGCGGCAACGATGAGCCGGTAGTTAAGTTTTTTAATAACCTACCTGTTGCCATTTATACCTGTGATAAGAATGGTTATATCACCTCCTGCAATAAAGCAGCCGAAAAACTTTGGGGAAGAAAGCCCGAATCAGAAAAAGACCTTTGGTGCGGCTCATGGAAAATATTTGATTCCGGCGGAAAATCCATGAGAGCGGAAAATTCCCCGATGGCACGTGCTTTAAAAGAAGGCATCGCCATTGAAGGCGAAGAGATCATTATACAGCGCCCCGACGGGAAAATGGTAAATGTGTTGTCATATCCCGTTCCGTTATTTGATGCCAATGGCATAATTACCGGCGCGGTAAACACGTTGATTGATATAACTGAACAAAGAAAAGGCGAGTCAAAAGAGGCCATGATGACGGCTATTATCGAATCGTCAGACGACGCAATCATAAGCAAAACACTAGAGGGGATAATTACAAGTTGGAATAGCGCTGCCGAACGGATATTTGGATATACCGAAAAAGAAGCTATTGCCAGACCTATCACCATGCTTATACCTACTAACCGCCTGGCAGAGGAACAGTTAATATTAAGCAAGATAAGAAACGGTGAAAAAGTAGAACATTACGAAACCATAAGATTTGCTAAGGGAGAGGTGGAAATACCTGTTTCGTTAACTATATCGCCCATTAAAGATGTTAACGGACGGATTATAGGAGCATCAAAAATAGCCCGTAATATTTCAAGGCAAAAAATAGCCGAAGATAAATTGCAGCGATATGCCGAAAACCTTGAAATCATGAACGCGGTTGGTAAGGCAGTATCTATAAGCCTTAATATTGAAGAAATATTGCAGCAGGTTACTGATGTAACAACGCAGTTAACCGGCGCGGGGTTCGGTGCTTTTTTTTATAATAAAGTAGATGAGGAGGGCGAATCATACACTTTATATGCGCTATCGGGAGCGCCGCGTGAAGCATTCGAAAAATTTGGCATGCCGCGCAATACTGCTGTTTTTGCTCCTACTTTTAACGGCGAGGGAATAGTGCGGGTTGATGATATTACGAAAGATCCGCGTTATGGAAAAAATCACCCTCATAACGGTATGCCAAAGGGACATTTACCTGTAGTAAGCTACCTGGCTGTGCCCGTAGTTTCAAAATCGGGCGTTGTTATTGGCGGCTTGTTTTATGGGCATCCCGAACCTGGGAAATTTACAAAAGACCACGAAAAAATTGTAGAAGGGGTGGCTATACAGGCGGCTACATCGCTTGATAATGCCCAATTATACGAAGAAATAAGGAGGCTGAATGCCAAAAAGGATGAATTTATAGGCCTGGCCAGCCATGAGTTAAAAACACCTATAACCAGCCTGAGCGGGTATTTGCAAATAATTGACCGCGGGCTTGCTGAAAATGACCGCAACAAGGGGTTTATAAAAAAGGCACTCCTGCAAACCAATAAACTGGCCGATCTTATTTCCGACCTGCTTGATGTTTCAAAAATTGAAACCGGTACCTTACCGTTATCTTATGCCACTTTTGACCTGGTGCAATTAGTGAATGAGGCAATAGAATTGCTGCAATATTCAACAAAAACGCACCGTATTTTACTGAACAGCGACGCAGACAAATTGATAATTTCGGCAGATAAACAACGAATGGAACAGGTTATTATTAACCTGCTTTCCAATGCCATAAAATATTCGCCCGATGCTGATATGGTAAAAGTAACTGTATCAAAAGCAAGAGATAACGCGCGGGTTAGCATACGCGATTTCGGCCTGGGCATTAGCAAAGAGCACCAGGAACGTATATTTTCAAGGTTTTACAGGGTTGATGAACTGGCTGCCCATATATCGGGCCTCGGCATAGGTTTATATATCAGCAAGGAGATCATAACAAGGCATAACGGAAAGTTGTGGGTGGAAAGCGAACCGGAAAAAGGTTCTGTTTTTTCGTTTGAAATACCCGTGGTACAATAACATTATTTGCCTTCGTTAGCCGCCCATATATCACGTATCGTATCTTCATCACCTGATCCGGCCGGCGTAGCATCGCTTTTATTATTGGCATGGTACCAGGGGCTTCTAACACCATTTTTAACTCCGCCATCTGTTTGCCTGCTGGCGGGCATTTCCACGTGCCCTGCCGGGTCGGTTTTATGCACCCAATCATAAGCATAACGCAGCCATTGGTGGCGATAGTCGTCGGGCTGATTGGCGAACCAGCTTATCTCGTCATATCCCCAAACAAAGATCGTTCTTCCCGGAGGGGTAGATACCTTACCGCGAGTGCTGCTGCCATAGTTATCAAACTCAACCAGGTAAGGCAGGTGCTCGCAGCTCCAGCCACTTGGCGTAATGCCGCCTTTGCTTTTTAAAAATAGCGCGTCTAAATGGCCTACTTCCAGTTTGGCATGTTGTGCTGTATCCGCAATTTCTTCTATCCTTAACGGGAAAGCATGCGCGTCAAACAATAAATGGCCATTACGCAAAAAGCCGCCATGCGGCACGTGCGCGTCGCAAATAACCATGCCCCGGCGTGCATGCTTATGGGCATAATCACGTATCATATCCAATATTTGCGAATAGTTGTCCAGGTTCGGGTCGTTCTTGTTCATCAGTTCTACCTGGCCGAAATGAAGGCCTTCAACCCCGGCATCAATATATGAGCGACCCAGGTAATAAAAATACAACTTGGTTTCTAAACGGCTCACATCAGGCGATATGCCGCCACGGCCCCAGCTGCGCCCTTTTGATATATCTTTATACTGCATCGAGTCAATATTGAAATTACGTGCTACAACCGGTTGGTTAAGCGCTTTAAACGCCCAATCGGGCACAGGCAGCTGGTTTACCGATGTTGAAACGAACTCGAAAATACATGCCTGTAATATAATATCAGGGTCAACGGCGTGTACTTTATCGGCACGCTCTTTTTCTAACAACAGGTTTTTTGGTATTTGCGCTTCCTGCCCCCACTGGCAAACAGCACGCCCTACAAACTTGGCCCCCATGTTTTTAAGCATGCGTAAATTATCGTCAAAGTTCTCGCTTTGTATGCCGCACAATAAATTTTGCAGCGAGACAGACCGGTTAAGGTAGTTTTCCAATACTTCGCGCGATATCTTATTCTTGAATTTATAATCAACCTTTTTAGCTTTAGGCTTAATGCGCGCCGAAACGCTTAAAACTGTTCCCGCCAGGCAAATGCCGGCAATTATAAAGGCAACTGCCTTGATCAGGTTTTTTACTGAAGCTTTCATTATATCAGGTATTAAATTGGTTCGTTATAAAGGCCGGAGATCAGATCCCCCATTTTTTATTCGGCTGCGGCCCCATAGTAAACTCAAGCGTGCCGCCATTTAAAATTTGCTGATGACTAATATAGCACTTGTTATAGGGTTTGCCGTTCAATTTAGCTGATTGTATGTAACAATTTTGCGGCGAATTACCTTTAGCCACAACGGTAAATATCTTGCCGGTTGCAGCAGCATGCAAAGAAATTGTATTAAATGTAGGGCTGAATATTTCGTACCTGGTATCGCCCGGGGCAACCTGGTGCAGGCCGCTTGCCGCTAAAACATACCATGCCGACATTTGCCCCACATCCTCATTGCCCACCAAACCCTCAACCGAATTATGATAAGCCTGCGCGCATACTGTGCGTACCCATTTTTGGGTTAACCATGGCGCACCCAGCCGGTTAAACAGAAACGCTACATGATGCACAGGTTCGTTGGAATGGTTATAATAGTTGTTCCACATAAAGTTATCAGGCGTATGCTCAAAAAAGGAGTTGAGATCTGCTATAGTTTTTTCACGGCCACCCATTAATGTTGCCATACCGTCAACATCATGCGGCACAAACCACCCCTGCTGGTAAGGGTTGCTTTCCACTGTTCCGTAATTTTGTGTAAGGCGCCCGTCTTTTGGCCAGGGCTCCCAGGTACCGTCGGCTTTTTTAGGCCTGAACCAGCCTTTTTCAGGATCAAATATCTGTTTGTATGTTTGCGAACGGTCGGCATATAATTTTATATCTTCGGGATGTCCCAGCCATGCTGCCAGTTTTGACATGCACCACTCGTCAAAGCAATATTCCAACGTGCTTGAAATGTCCATTGCATGAGGTTTTGGGGTATTGCCAAATTTTTCGACGGAATTGCGTGAGTATAGGTACGCTTTTTTCAGGTCGAAATTTCGTATGCCTTTATTATAAGCATCAGTAATTACGGGTACTGCCGGGTTGCCATTCATACATCCCGAATAGGCATTCAATATCTCCCAGCGCTCCAGGTAATGCTCACCGCTTTGATCGGCCAACTCAACCAATGAGTTGATCATATCGCTTACAATAGCGGGGTTAATAATGGTTTGTAACGGAAACTGGCTCCTGAAAACATCCCACCCGCTGAAAACAGAGCGTTTTACAAAGTTATTGGCGTGATGAACCTTCATATCGCCGCCCGGGTAATTGCCATTCAGATCGCAAATACTGCGCGGGTCTATCATGGTATGGTACAACGCTGTATAGAATACAGTTTTCTGATCTTCGGTACCACCGCTTATGCTGATTCTTGAAAGCGCTTTGTTCCACGCCGCTTTTGTTTGCGCGCGCGTTTGATTAAAATCCCAGGCCGGAATTTCCTTCGTTAAATTTTCTTTGGCGCCTTCTAAATTTGAAAAAGAAATACCGGATTTCATTAAAACCTGTTCGCCTGCATTTGTTGCAAATTCTGTATAAAAGCCCAGGTGTTTGCCTTGTTTTTCTTTGATGTTGGGGATGATTTGAGCTTTCGCTATCAGTTCATCATATTGCAGGCTTTCAATATTTTCGCGTTTGCGGGCCTGGCCGGCGGGTATATCAGCGCTCCAAACCCCATAGTTTTTTAGCGGCTTGCTAAATTGCGCATAGAAATACACGGTATAATTGGCTTTGCCATCACCATCGCCCCATCCGCCGCCATCAGGCGTGCATTTCATCCAGCCTTCAATGGTATGGTCGTCAACAACCTTAACATATTGCTCGGTCGACGTACCGCCAACCCTGCGTGCCAAATCTATTTGTATGCGCGACTGCTTGTTTTGCGGAAAAGTAAAGCGCAAAATTCCGCTATGCGGAGCGGCGGTCATTTCGGCACGTACATTATAATCGGTAAGCGTGGCCGCATAATAACCGGCTTTAGCCACCTCTGTCTTTTTATCGTAACGAGAGCGATAACCGGGTAGCTCCTTATGCCTGCCCGCTACAACATGCAATGGCCCCGTTGTTGGCGTAACCAGAAAATTGCCCAGATCGCCATACCAGCCAATGCCACTCATTTGTGTAAAGGCAAAACCTTCAATACAAGGTAACTCATAGCTGTAGCCCGGGCCGTTATCGCCACCGGTAATAGTGTTGGGATTAAGCTGCACCATACCAAATGGGGTAGTAGCTCCCGGAAATGTTTTACCCAGCCCATGATAAATACCTGCAGCGGCGGCGCTGGTGCTGGCGCCAATAAACGGGTTTACATAATCAGCCGGTGTTTTGGTTTGGGCCGATAAATGTGTTGCGCCAATAACAGTGGCGATAAACAACAATAATGATTTTTTCATTTTTTATGAATTTTAGGTATATCAGTTTTTATTTTGGCGGATAGCAGGCAATAATTTCTAAATCATCTGCGCCGTTGTTTTCTATACGTACCTCACCCACATCCGAAGGCAGGAAATAAGTGTCGCCTTGTTTAACTTCTATTGTTTCGCCTTCATGCACAAACCATCCCTCGCCCGCCAAAACGATCAGCGTTTTAAACGAATCATCATCCAATTGATACGTATCAGGAATAATCAGCTTATCCATACGGAAGCAGGCAGTGTCAGCATCGCTTATTAAATTGATTACCGTAGCGCCGCCTTCAAAAACTATAGGTTCAGGTTGTTTGGCATATTTTTTAAACGTTTCTTCTTTGGATAAACCCTCATAGGTAAAGCAATCCAGCATGGCATCAAACCCTACCCCCTGGTGGCAAAGCATATCGGGCAGCGTGCTGCCATCAAAAGTTTTTCGTTCAACCCGCATGGTATAATCGGTAGGCTCCTGTATCTCAATTAAAAAACAGCCGCTGCCTATGGCATGGGGCAGTCCTCCCTCAATTAAAAAAACTTCGCCCGGCTTAACCTCAAATTTATGCAGGGCGTTTATCATGCCGTCAATGTCCTGCGCATCAAAATACTTTTTCCATTGTTCGCGGGTTACACCGGGTTTAAATCCAGCCAGTACGTATGGCGGTTCCCCGTTTATTTCGCGGCCGCCCATAATATACCAGGCTTCGGTTTTTCCGTATTCCGAATTAAAATATTCCCGCGCATAGGCTTTTGTTGGATGCACCTGTATAGATAAGCGCACCGCGGCATCCAGTACCTTAGTTAACACCGCGGTATGTATGCCATATTTGGCCACATGTTCCTTACCCAAAAACCCTTGGCTATCGGCTTTGATCAGGTTGGTTAGTTTTTCAATCCGGCCATCCGGTAATAAAACTGTACTCAAACCCTCGCCAGGAATATAATTTTTATTTCTCGCCTCTACTACCGATGCCAGCCACTCTTCGGGCTTATCATTATCAGCAGGATTTTCCAGCCCCTGCCATAGCTCTATCATTTTGCCCCCCGTATATGAGCGCACTACGCGGTTGCTTAATAATTTCAATATGGTTTGCGATGGTTTCATTTATTTATCACTACCCCATTTTTCGTTCGGCTTATCGCTCATCACTAATTCAAGTGTACCGCCGGCCATTACGGCCGCGTTGCTAACCCACGAACGCTTGTAGGGCATGCCATTAAGCGTTGCCGATTGTATATAGGTATTTGTCGGCGAATTATTTTTGGCGACAATAGTAAACTCTCTGCCCTTAGCATATTTTGAGTTTAGTTTATAGGTGATGCGGTTAAATACCGGGATGCATATTTCATAACGGTTATCTCCCCAGCAAAAGGGGTGAATACCGCTTGAGGCCAGCACATACCAGGCCGACATTTGTCCATTATCATCGTTCCCCACTAAGCCCTCAACAGCATTCTGATAGGCAGCATCACAAATTATCCTTACCCATTTTTGGGTCAGCCATGGAGCGCCCAATCGGTTAAATAAAAACGGAACATTATGCACGGGCTCGTTTGCATGGTTATAATAATTGTTCCACATAAAGGTTTTGGGTGTTTTTTCGAAAAAACTGGTCAGGTCTGCCAATGTTTTTTCACGCCCCCCCATCAGGGCCACCATGCCGTCAACATCATGCGGAACGAACCAGCCTTGTTGATAGGGGTTGCTTTCTGTTGTACCGTAATCTTGCCTTAACCTGCCATCAGGGGGCCAGGGCCGCCAGGTGCCGTCGGTGTTACGTGGCCTGAACCAGCCTTTGTCGCGATCAAACACATCGCTGTAGCTTTCAGATTTACTTAAATAATAAGCAGCATCGTCTTTCTTTCCCAATGAGCCGGCCATTTGTGATATACACCACGCTGCAAACGAATATTCCAGCGTTTGCGAAATATCATTACCGGGTATCTTAAAACCCGGATCGCCGTAGCCAAACCTTTTGGTGGTATTGGCGGCATAGGTATAGGCCTTTTCCACATCAAAACTCCTGATGCCTTTTTGATAGGCATCGTTCACCATAACACCCGCGGGGTTACCCAGCATACTTTCATCATATACATTAAAAAACTCCCAGCGGGCCAGGTAGTTTCTGCCTGTTTCATCGGCGAGGTCAACTAATGAATTGATCTCATCGCTCACCACATTGGGATTGATAATGGACTGAAGCGGAAACTGGCTTCGGAAAACGTCCCATCCGCCAAATATGGAGCGGCGCTGGTATTTTTGCGTATGATGTTCCTTGCCATCACCTCCGGGATAACCGCCATCCACATCGCTTATATTGCGGGGGGTTATCATGGTATGATATAACGCGGTATAGAACACTGTTTTCTGATCGGTGGTGCCGCCATCGATTTTTATTTTTGAAAGTTCACGGTCCCATAGTTCTTTGGCCTGCTGGTGTACTTTATCAAAGTCGAAGTCGGGCATTTCTTTCAGCAGATTCAGTTTGGCGCCATCCATGCTAACTAACGAGATGCCCGATTTTATCAACACCTGTTCTTTATCGGCAGTGGCAAACTCGGTAAAAAAGCCCAGGTGTTTTCCCTGTTGTTCTTTAACTTCACGAATAATGCGCGCTTTGCTGACCAATGAATCATAATGAGCGCTTTGTATAGCTTCCAGTTTCCGCGATTGCCCGTCAGGTATAAAAGCGTTCCAAACGCCATAGTTTTTTAACGGCTTGCTAAACTCAGCATAAAAATAAACGGTATAATTAGCATGCCCCGCTCCGTTTCCGCGACCGCCACCATCGGGGGTGCATTTCATCCACCCTTGTATGGTATGATCGTCAACCACCTTAACGTATTGCTCAACTGATGTGCCGCCCACCCTGCGCGCCAGGTCTATTTGTATACGCGAATGATCGTTTTTAGGAAAAGTAAAACGCAGCATGCCGCTATGCGGCGCTACGCTGGCTTCGGCGCGCACATTATAATCGGTTAAGGTGGCTGCATAGTAACCTGCTTTTGCCACTTCATCGTTTTTGCTGTAATGCGAGCGGTAGCCTTTGCCAAATTGGGGGTGCCTGCCCGCAGTAACCTGTAACGGCCCGGTTGCTGGCGTAACCAGGAAATTGCCCAGATCGCCGTACCAGCCTATACCGCTCATTTGCGTAAATGCGAAACCTTCAATATATTCCATTTCGTAGCTGTAGCCGGGGCCATTATCGCCGCCGGTAATGGTATTTGGGCTTACCTGCACTAACCCAAAGGGGCTTGTGGCACCCGGAAATGTTTTACCCAACCCATGATAAATACCCGCTTTGGCCGCGCTTGTGCTGGCGCCTATGAACGGGTTCACATAATCGGCCGGGGTTTTTGTTTGGGCAGATAAACGATGGGTTAAAAGAACAGCTAACAGGAATAGAAATGGTTTCCGCATATTTAATTACTTGGCTTTGATGGCTTCGACTGCAAACCTACACTATTGATACTAATTACGGTATAAGAATGTTTCTCGGCTGGATTGGTTACCACACCATCATTATAGGTCATTTTTGCCAAAGGTTTAACCGGTGTATCATGAAATGTCATGGATTGAAACAGCGGGCGGCCAAACCGGCCGAATGGAATTTCGGCAACGCGGCCTATTTCTTTACCATCACGTTTGATGATGAACTGCCTGATGCCACTTTCAAAATCGGCTTCGGCATTCCAGGTAATAACGCGGCCTTTAGGACCGGCAGTTGCTGTAACATCAAAAGGAGCCGGTGGTGGGGTGATATCGCTTGTTGAGCCGGTTTTTACATATTCCATCCATTGTTTGGCAACTTTAGCATTGGGCAGCCATACAGCTTCATTAACCTTGCCTTTGTATTGCGCGGCAGGTACAGCAACAGTGCTTTCCGGCTTTGCCAGCCACACCTTGCTGTTATCAACGGGCTTTAATTTCTGGCTTGTGCTGTTAACGTCAGGCAAGCGCATGGCCAGGCAGGCATCCAGCCACGGAATGGCCAGATAGCGGCTATCGCCGGTTTCGTGCGCAGTAAGCGGATCAGGTGCAAAGCCAATAGGCGCGCCATGTGCGCGATAGGTTTTAAAGGTATTTAAGGTGCCATCATAAGGCAGTTTCCCTTTTTCTTTAATACCTGGGTTACTCATATAAGGGATGCTATAAACCGCTTCGGGAACTACAGGCTGCAGAAATTCGGGCTTGGGAGCAAACATTAATGCCGATCCCGAGCGCAACCATATAGCCACTATCCTGTCGGGATGCATGGTTGCCAACACATCCGACCAAATACCACCACCCGAGTGCCCCCATAAGGCCCACGGAACAGTTGCAACTTCGGGATGCCCGGTTTTGGTTGCAAATTCATCAAGGCACTGCAAAAATGTTTTTTCAGACCCATGGCGCGGATCAAACCAAACCTCGGCACCGCCGGGTGTAAGGTCGATTGCGTTATTAGTTACATGGTATGATGGGCCAAGCAACGCGCAATCCCATTTTTTGGCGAGGGCTTGCCAATGCAGGTCGTAAGCGGCGGTTTGCCCTTCTGTGGCTGCTTCCATACCGGCACCATGCTGATGAACAATAATGGCGCGGATTTTTTTTACACCATCAGGCACCCATAGGGTGTAGGTAACGGGTGTTGCCAGCCCATCGGTATTAGCGGCGTAATCAATAACATAATACTTGCCCGATTGCGGGGGCTGTTGTGCAAAGCCTGTTACGCATGATATTATTAAAAATAAGATAACAAACAAAACTCGTGCTATTGGCAAAGCACTTCTTAACGTAGTGGTTTTCATTGTTAATTAGTTATAATTAGGTTTTATGATAATTGGTTCCGAAGTGATAAAACACCTGCAATAATTGTTATGGCATTATAAAAATAGAAAATATAATCAACATGCAATAATTACATTATTAAGTAAAAGAATTGTTATGAAAACGATTTCGTTAAAATAGTTTCGACTTAGCGGCTATTTTGTAATAAATTAAAGCTTATTTGCCGAATTATAAACCGGGTATAGTCCAAACTAGTACTTGTTTTAAGCAACAAACCGATATAAATGAGTAAAACGACACCTACAAATTACCGTTGGGTAGTTTGTGGCCTGCTTTTTTTTGCTACCACTATTAATTACATTGACCGCCAGGTTATAGGGCTGCTTAAACCTACCCTTGAGACCGCTTTTAAATGGACGGAATCAGACTACGGCCATATTGTTGCGGCGTTTGCTATTTGCTACGGTCTTGGTTATATATTGTTCGGTGGTTTTATTGATCGGATCGGCTCAAAGATCGGCTATACTATATCCATTGTTGTTTGGAGCGTTGCTGCTATGGCCCATGCTTTAGTTAATTCTACACTTGGATTTGGGGTTGTAAGGTCGGCATTAGGATTGGGCGAGGGAGGCAATTTCCCCGCAGCCGTTAAAGCTACTGCCGAATGGTTCCCCAAAAAGGAAAGAGCGCTGGCTACCGGTATATTTAATTCAGGCACAAGCATAGGCGCGGTAGTTGCGCCGGTATTGGTACCATGGGCATTAGGGGTTTACGGATGGCGTACCGCCTTTATACTTACAGGGGCTATTGGATTTGTATGGCTTATATTGTGGCTTGTTTTTTATAATATTCCTTCACGCCATAAAAAAATAAGCAAAGAGGAGTTTGATTATATCCATAGCGATAATGAGCCCGGCGATGGCGAAAATGAAAGACCTGTTAGCTGGAAAAAGCTGTTGAGCATTAAACAAAGCTGGGTATTTATTTCGGCCAAGGCCTTAACTGACCCGGTGTGGTGGTTCTTTTTGTTTTGGCTGCCCGCGTACTTTTCGTCAGTATTCAAACTCGATCTTACAAAACCAAGTCTTGAGCTGGTAACCATCTACGCGGCTACCACGTTTGGCAGCATTGGCGGGGGCTATCTGTCATCCACATTGATAAAAAAAGGATGGCCTATATTAAAGGCACGAAAAACAACTTTGCTTATAGCTGCAATTGCAGTATCTCCCATATTACTGGTACGCTTCACCAATAACATTTGGGTAGCTGTAGCGCTGATTGGTTTGGCCATGGCCGCGCACCAGGCCTGGAGTTCAAATATATTTACCCTTGTTTCGGATATTATTCCTAAAAAAGCGGTAAGTTCGGTAGTGGGTATGGGTGGTATGACCGGCTCGCTATTTTCGGGAACGTTCCCACTGCTCGTTGGGATATTATTAGATCATTATAAAGCGCAGCACAACATAGGCGCGGGCTACAACATTATATTTATTGTTTGTGCAGCGGCCTATATGATAGCACTGTTTATTATTCACCGGCTTACTGTCACCATGAAACCCTTAATTTTGTAATATCAATACTGACATGAAAAAATATATTTATCCATTCCTGATCCTGTTAGCAGTGGGCGTATTGTACCAGTGTACAACACATAAGTTAATTATCAGCAATAACCCGCCGGCGGCTGATATTAACGTTTCGCCGGTTGTTCCTGCGGATCAATCCATCAGCAAAATGAAGCTGGAACCGGGCTTTGCTATAAAAATGATCGCGTCCGAGCCGTTGGTAAGCTCGCCTGTGGCAATGACCTTTGATAAGCTGGGCCGCATATGGGTGCTTGAAATGGAGGATTATATGCCCGATACGCTGGGTAATGGCGAAAATGTTCCGAGCGCTAAGGTTGTTGTGCTATCTGATAAAAACAAGGATGGTATAATGGACGACCGTAAGGTAGTTATTGATTCGCTGGTGATGCCGCGCGCTTTATGTTTGGTAGAAAATGGCATACTGGTTGCCGAGCCGCCCTGCTTATGGTATTATGAACTGGTTAATGATAAGCCTGTAAAGAAAACATTAATAGATGCCAAATATACGGATGGCGGCAATGTAGAACATCAGCCCAACGGTTTATACCGCGCTATGGATAACTGGATATATAATGCCAACTCAAACAAACGCTACCGCAAAGTTGGCAATAAGTGGCTTACCGAAAAAGCACACGAAAAGGGCCAGTGGGGCATAGCACAGGACAACCTGGGGCGCATGTATGCCAATGATAATTCAACCAATCTGGTGGGTGACTATTTCCCTCCGGGATTAGGCTTAAACAACAAAAACCAACGCAATGTTGCAGGGTATAATGAAAGAACAGTATCTGATAACCGTACCTTCCCTATAAGGCCAACTCCGGGCGTTAACCGCGGTTATATGAAAGGTGTGCTTGACGATAGTTTGCGCCTTACCAATTTTACAGCTGCCTGCGGACCTATGATCTATCGTGGTGGCATATTTGGGAACGATTATGATTTTAACGCTTTCGTTGCCGAGCCATCAGCCAACCTGATCAAACGGGATATTATCAGCGAGACCGGAAATGTAGTTAAGGGCCGTGAAGCTTATCATGGCAAAGAGTTTTTAGCCAGCGTGGATGAGCGTTTCCGCCCTGTGAGCTTGTATGATGGACCCGATGGCGCTTTATATATTGTTGACCTGTACCGGGGAATTATACAGCATCGTACTTATTTAAGCCCTTACCTGAAACAGGAGATCAAAAAACGAGATCTGACCAAACCGCTATCATGCGGACGTTTGTATAAGGTGTATCCGGCAGGTAAAAAACTGGTTAGTGTTACATTTCCGGATGATGCGGTAAAACTGGTGACCTTACTGGGTAACCCCAATGGTTATGTGCGCGACGAAGCACAGCATATTTTGGTGGATACCAAACCCGCACCGGCAATACCGGCCTTGCGCGAAGCTATCAAGTCAACAACCAACCCATTGCTGGCTATTCATGCTTTATGGACACTGGAGGGCATGAACCAATTAACCACCGATGAGGTTCTGACTTTACTGCAATCTCCGCAATGGATAGTGCGCATGCAGGCTATAACTGTTTCGCCTGAGGTGGTTAATAAAACAAACTATAAGCAATTTGCGGATGTTTTTGGGCAGATAGTTGCCAAAAACGATACTGTTTCCGCGCCATACATCGGCTTTGTTGCCGGCGCATTACAACCGTTTGATAAAGATGCCGCTAACAGCCTGTTGATCAGTCTCGCTAAAAAATATCCGAATAATTTATTTGTATCAGACGCCATAGTGAGTAACCTGCAGGACCGTGAATCGGCTTTTCAAAAAGAATTGGCAGCAACCATACCCGATACCACCCGAACTATACACAGGCGCATACAAAGGGTAATTACGGCCATGGAAAACGCTAAACGCAACAGCGACCCCAGGGTTTTGGCGCGGCAATATCCAAAAGGAGCGGCCATTTTTAATACCGTTTGCAAAACCTGTCATGGCGAAGATGGCAATGGTGTAACATCGCTGGCGCCGCCGCTAAATGGATCAGAAATTGTTAACGGCGATATGAATATTATGATATCCATTGTTTTAAAGGGCTTAAGCGGTCCGGTAAAAATAGCGGGCCATCTATATAAAGCCCCTGAGATAAGCGGAGAGATGCCCGGTTTTGCCGATAACAAAGACTTTACCGATGCCGATCTGGCGCAGATACTTAATTTTGTGCGTCGCTCATGGCAAAATACCGGTGATAGGGTTGGTGCTGGCGATGTGAAGGCTATCCGAACCAAACTTGCCACCCGCGAAAAGTCGTTTACTATGGATGAGCTCGACCCTTCTGTAAAATTTAATTAAACCGTATATTTATTCATCAATAATAAAAACCAATTATGAAAAGAGTTATTTTTTGCTTTATACTGAGCTGTTTCCTGGCCCCGTCATTCGGGCAGAAGAAATTACTAAAAGACAT
>Ga0206923_1046_pt1 | contig 26169 bp, 24 predicted proteins | sample Alteio_BWOrgHeat_64_FD_152961 | JGI IMG/M metagenome (GOLD analysis project Ga0206923, IMG submission 152961) | Enriched cells from forest soil in Barre Woods Harvard Forest LTER site, Petersham, Massachusetts, United States -... | ecosystem: Environmental > Terrestrial > Soil > Temperate forest >...
CAGCAATCGCAAACACAAATAGAACATAAGCTGGACTGGTCGTCCCCTCAGTAAGAAACGCGAGCACTGTCGCAAACAAGATATCGAGGGCCGCAGTTAAGGTCTCTCGAATTCCGACCAGCATATGATGGCTCGCCAGATAAAAGACCGCGAGACTATATGCGAAATGAATCGCCATCGTGAACATCAGGTAGGGTTCAAGGTGCAGAACCCCTCCCGTCATTGGATCAACGTAGAGCGAAAGTGAGACGACCAGCGACAACAAAATCCGCGCGCGCGAAATATTCAGATCCAGGTTGCTGAAATCAGAGGTGATCATAATCCGTATCGACAAACAGCTTCTCGTGGAGGTAATCAGTGAAGTACAGTCTTGAACATTCCATCGTTCGATACAAATCAGAGAAGAATCGTTCTAGTGCTTCGGAATGGGCGCAATGACCAACTATCGTATTAGTTACGTAGTGGAATCGTCCGGTATCCCTTTGACTTATAAATGCAACGCTTCCCTTAGTCACCGACAGATCGCATCGCGTAACCAACGCCCCGCACGATAGTGACTAACGAATCGCCGGAACCGTCGTTGAGTTTTCTGTCGTAGCCGTTTTACGAATACTTCGATCAGAATGGTGAAGTCGTTATAGCTCGAACCCCAGATGACTTCCGCGATCATGTCCCGCGTCACCGGCTGGCCCGCGTTGCTGCATCAGAAGTTCCGAAAGAATGACTTCCTTGGACGCTTGGTTGCGCGGCGCAAGGATCGTATCGGGAATCGATAGCTAAATAACCGAATCCCTGGAGGGAATCAGGCGGCGTCATTTGGATGCGTCGACGCGGATTCTGAACGTCGCCCGGAAACGCTCGCCCGGACCCACCAGTCGGAGCCCGCGGCCGGTGGTGAGAGCGCTAGTCGGTGCAGTCATCGGCTCAATTGCAATGTAGTCCTTGTCCTTGGGCGCGAAAATCTGTGTGTAGCGGTAACCTTCAAGAAAATCCACGCTGATTCTGCGTGAGGCTCCCGCGATTGAGAATGATGTCCGCTCATGTATGAGGGCGAAGCCATCGTCGAAACTGATTTCCTCGAGTCGCCCGTTAAATCCTCCGTAGGGTTCCTCGTCGCCGGTCGGGATGCCGCGACTGTCGAGTGAAAGCTTGCGCATCGCGGGTAGTTCCAATTGCCAATTCGCGCGCGGGAGCTCCGGAATCCTAAGGTATGGATGAAACCCGAAGCTCACCGGTACTGAACTCTCAGAATCGGCGACCGATGTCGTTTGCAGGGTTAGGCCGTCCGGCTGGATGCTCGCCGTCAGCTCAACGTGATGGTTAAACGGAAATATCTTAAGAAGATCGCCGGTCGACCACTCAAGCCGAGCGGAAAGAGAATCCTGTCTGGCGTCGGTCAGTAGCCAGCGTAGTGATGACCACGGCACGCCGTGCATTGGAAGCCCGTGCTCGTCGAGATGCAGAAGCGGTGACGAGACATCGAGCTCAACCGATCGGCCCTGAACGTGATAGCGTGGCTCCGCGAGTCGATTCGCCCAGGGATAGAGAAGCGGGATTCCGGCGGTGCTTCCCTTTGCCGCGGCGGCTTCGAGGTTATCCACTCGTCCGAGTAGCTCCACTCCGCGATGTCGAAGGGACGCTCCGAGCATTCCGTGGGCAGGTAGGAATACTGCTTCAAGCTCACCAGCACGGAGCGTGTGAGTGGTAGGATCATTTAAGAGATTTGGCAATCGGTTATGCGTTACCACTGGATGTCCGAAGTTTCGTAACCCGCGCGGACTTTAATGAACAGGGCTTCAATAGATCAAGGGCGTATTCCGCGTTCCGAAAGTTCGGCTCCCCACAGTATCCTGCGTGTAGCCGAGTCATTCAATGCAGGCTCCGTTGGGATTGCGTGTCCGCTACTCCAAATCCAAAGATGGCTGAAGTCAGTTCCTCCCGAAATCTGATTCCGTCAGCATCAGTACAACATCGTCAACTCAAGTGAGGTTTCTGAAGTGAGATCAAGGAGAGAGTCGCGAGTCGATTTCGAGGCGCCCGTCTCGCGCATCGAACGCCGCATTACAAACGGGTTGTTGTGGTTCAGCTGTATCGGCGGGATTGCGATGTTTTCGACGATGCTCTTCTCACATGGCAATACTTTCAGCATCGTCGAACCGATCGTTCTCTGGTGGGTGCCCCATGTATCTGCTGACACTCTTGCTTTGGCCCACAATGCAGCCCGAAAATTGGGGCACTTCTTCATACCTGCGCTAGCGTTTTGGACGCTGGTCATCGGGCCGTTGCGCAATCGTCCGATTATCGCTCTGGCGGCTTGCGCTATTTTCGCGTGCGCCGACGAAGCTTTTCAGACCTTTTCCCCGGGTCGCACTGGATCGATTCTGGACGTAATGCTCGACATTTCCGGCGCATTGTTCGGCTTTTTTGTTCACGCCGCAATTCAACAATGGCGTGGAACGCGACCCGCTCTCGCGCGGTCGCGCCGATGACAGCCATCTTCATAGACGGGTCCGCGGACCGTCCGTTCCTCACTTGATACCAGTGGGGAAAAGAAGCGTTACGCTCACGCGGGCTATCCATTGCGGCGATCCGGCGGGACGTTTCAATAGGTCGTAAGCGCCGAGCTGAAAACTCATATCCTGCGCGCCGAAGGTGAACGCCTTACCGACGTCCGTTCCCATCGGGAGCGTCCACCCATCGGTCTCGTCTGCGGTCCAGTCGAAGGTGATGGCGGGGTCGCAGTCGACATACCATCCGCTCTCGAAGTTATAGCTGATTTGAGGCTCGACGTAGGTCTGATTCACGCTTCCACGATCGCGATTTCCGGCAAACGACATGAGTTGATCAGTGAGTATGGCATCGAACCATGGTCCTTTCGTGTAAACGAGCGCCGCGGTCGGGCCCGTCGACCAGCGGCCGGTGCCCAATTCCGCGCTGCTGGCGGTGGGAAACTGAAATAGCGGACCGACGCCCCAGATCCAGGTGGTAGCTTTTTTCGCTGTCAGAAAAAAGGATGCCTGCGTGTCTTCAAGTCCGGTCTGCTCGTAGGGAGTGGGTAAGTAAGTAACCGTCACGCTCGGCCGTGCGATCAAGTCCCAATCAGCATTCAGCGAGATTGGCACTAACGGTTGAATGTTCCAGCTGGCGCCGGCCTTGTGATCCGGGCCAAGTTGAAAGCCGGTGGTAGATTGAATTGGAATCTTGACGAAATCCTGAAACGGATTGTGAACGCTTATCGCGAGCTCCTGATTGGTCAAGGCGCTTGGCGGCGGTGGGACAGGCGTGGACGCTTGTTGCGCTTGCGCCGACACCGCCAGAACGCCAATCAGCAGCAAACCCAAGACCGTGGCGGAGGGGGCGAGTTGAAAACGCAAACAGCTCAAGTTGGCACTTCCTAAAGATCGGCCGGAGCGAATCACTCGTAATAGATCTCCCGGATCGAGAATTCCAACTCGAATCTGCTGTTCCGAAAACACACGGCTTGCGGCTTGAGCCGCCCACGCGACGTCGGCCCAATTCCGGCTTTCGGGGTGACGGTCTTCGCGAGGGAGGCACGAGCCTGGTTCGCAACTCTTTAGCCCGTGCAAGTATCGGCAAGCTATCGCGAACAGGTTAGAGTGACGAGCCGGGCCGCCAAATAATTACGGCGCGGAGATAGACTTAACCGGCCGTCTGGAATACAGCGATCGATCCAAGGAAAGGAAAATCAAGGACCATCAAATGAGCTCACGAGACGATATCCACCGAACCGTTCTTCCGATTCCGGATCGACCGCGCACGGGCCTCGTCACCTACGATGCGAAAGATCCAGACACCAAGTTTCCGCCGATTACCCAGTTGCGCCCGCCCAAGGGCGCCCCGAATGTCCTGATCGTATTGCTTGACGACGCCGGTTTTGGCTCCTCGAGCGCCTTCGGTGGTCCCTGTAATACGCCGACGGCGGAGAGCCTGGCGGCCGGCGGTCTCAAATATAACCGCTTTCATACCACCGCCCTTTGCTCGCCGACGCGACAGGCGCTGCTCACGGGCCGCAACCATCACACCGTAGGCATGGGCGGGATCACTGAAATCGCGAGCGGCTCGCCGGGCTATAATTCGATTCTACCGAATACCTGCGCGCCCCTCGCCAAGACCCTCAAGCTCAATGGCTATGCAACCGCCCAGTTTGGCAAATGTCATGAGGTGCCAGTTTGGGAGACCAGTCCGGCGGGCCCCTTTGACGCATGGCCAACCGGGGGCGGCGGCTTCGAATATTTCTACGGATTCATCGGCGGTGAAGCGAGCCAATGGTATCCGTCGGTTTATGATGGCACCACTCCGGTCGAAGTCAAGAAGACCCCTGAAGAGGGCTATCACTTCATGGAGGACATGACCGACAAGGCGATCAACTGGATCGGGCAGCAGCAGGCGCTCATCCCCGACAAGCCGTTCTTCGTGTACTTCGCGCCGGGTGCGACCCATGCGCCGCATCACGTTCCCAAGGAATGGGCGGATAAGTACAAAGGCAAATTCGACCAGGGTTGGGACAAGCTGCGCGAAGAGACCTTTGCCCGCCAGAAAAAGTTGGGCGTCATTCCGGAGGATTGCCAACTTACCGAGAGGCACAAAGAAATCCCGGCTTGGGATGAGATGCCGGCTGCGCTCAAACCCGTGCTGATACGCCAAATGGAAGTTTACGCCGGCTTCATGGAGTACGCCGATTTTCACGTCGGCCGGCTGATCGATTCGCTGAAAAAGCTCAACCTGATCGACGACACGCTGATTTACTACATCGTCGGCGACAACGGCGCCTCGGCCGAGGGCACGTTGAACGGCACCTACAACGAGATGATCAATTTCAACGGCGCGTCCGCACTCGAGACCCCCGAGTTTCTGATGGCGCGGCTGGACAAGCTGGGCGGGCCGGAATCCTACAACCACTATGCTGTGGGCTGGGCCCACGCCATGAATACACCGTACCAATGGACCAAGCAGGTAGCCTCACACTGGGGCGGCACTCGCAACGGGACGATCGTGCATTGGCCCAAGGGCATTGCCGGTAAAGGCGAAATCCGGAGCCAGTTCCATCATGTGATCGACATCGCGCCGACCATCCTCGAGTTGGCTGGTTTACCGGAACCGCTCTCCGTCAATGGCGTTCAGCAGCATCCGATCGAAGGCGTCAGCTTCGCCTACTCGTTCAACGATCCCTCAGCAGCCGAGCGGCGCGAGACGCAGTACTTCGAAATGTTCGGCAATCGCGGCATCTACCACAAGGGCTGGACCGCAGTGACACGACACAAGACCCCATGGCTCCTGGTTGGCGAGAAGACCCCGGCGTTCGACGACGACAACTGGGAACTTTACGACACCAGTAAGGACTGGAGCCAGGCGAACAACCTCGCCAAGCAGATGCCCGAAAAGCTCCACCAGTTGCAGCGCCTGTGGCTGATTGAGGCGACACGCTACAACGTCCTGCCTCTTGATGACCGGGTCGCGGAGAGAATCAACTCCGATACTGCTGGACGGCCGGTGCTGATCAAGGGCGACTCCCAAATTCTATTTGGCAGTATGGGACGTCTGTCGGAAAACTCGGTCCTCAATATGAAGAACAAGTCACATTCGGTTACGGCTGAGATAGTTGTGCCGACCGCCGGTGCTGAGGGAGTGATCGTCGCGCAAGGCGGAAACATTGGTGGCTGGAGCCTGTACGTGAAGGGCGGCAAGCTCAAATATTGCTACAACTTCCTTGGCATTCAGCATTTCTACGCCGAATCGAGCGCGCCATTGCCACCGGGTGACCATCAGGTGCGAATGGAGTTTGCCTATGCCGGGGGCGGCCTTGGGAAAGGGGGCGTCGCGACATTGTTCGTTGATGGGCAGAAAGTCGGCGAAGGCCAAATCGGCGCCACCGCCGCTATGATCTTCTCCGCCGACGACGGTTGCGACGTAGGCGACGATTCGGGGTCTCCAGTCTCTCCCGACTACGGTTCGCACGGCAATGGCTTTAACGGGCGCGTGAAAGGGGTCCAGTTGGCTATCGCCAAAGATGCGGAATCTCACGATCACATGGTCTCGCCAGAGGAAGCAGTTCGGATCGCGATGGCGCGGCAATAGGGTAACTCTGCTCGGGCTGTGGAAGAAAGTGAACCGCATGAATTCATCAGCGTCGCCGTTTCACCTTCTGGCCAAGCCCACTGGCTCCAAATGCAACCTGGATTGCAAATACTGCTTCTTTCTCTCCAAGGAGACGCTCTATCCAGGTGACCGCTCGCGCATGTCCGATCAATTGCTGGAGACCTATATCCGGCAGCTCCTGGAGGCGCAGCCGTTAGGCGAGGTCAACGTCGCATGGCAGGGAGGCGAGCCCACCCTGATGGGACTCGACTTCTTCAAACGCTCGATCGAATACGTGGAGAAGTACCGCAGGCCGGGTCAGCGCATCCTGCACACGATGCAGACCAACGGAATCCTCCTCGACGATCATTGGTGCGCTTTCTTCAAGGAACACAACTTTCTCGTCGGTCTCAGTATCGACGGACCCAGGGAGATGCACGACGCCTACCGCGTCAACAAGGGTGGCGAAGGTAGTTTCGACCAGGTCATGCGCGCGTGGGAAACGCTGCACCGGCACGGCGTGGAGGTCAATATCCTGTGCACTATTCACGCCGCGAATGCCGATCATCCGCTCGAAGTTTACCGCTTCTTTCGCGATCAGTTGCAGGCTGCTTACATGCAGTTCATCCCGATCGTGGAACGCACCACTCAGGAACTCCTTCCGCTGGCCAACCTGGGATGGGGTGAGCGGCCCGGAGCCGAGCGGCCGCTTTATACTCAGCACGGAACGCTCGTCACCGAACGCTCTGTGGGCGCCGCGCAGTTCGGTCGGTTTCTTATCGCGATGTTCGATGAGTGGGTGAGCCGCGACGTCGGAAAGGTCTTCGTGCAGACCTTCGACGTGGCGCTGGGAAGCTGGCTTGGCCAGCACAATCTCTGCATCTTCTCACCCACTTGTGGCAGTGCCCTTGCCCTCGAGCACAACGGTGACCTTTATTCATGCGATCACTACGTCGAACCTGATCATCTGCTCGGCAACATCCGGCAGACCCCGATGGCGGAGTTGGTCGCCTCAGAGAGGCAGCGCGCCTTTGGTCAGGACAAGCTGACCAGCCTGCCTAAGTACTGCCGCGAGTGCGAAGTGCGGTTCGCCTGCCATGGCGAATGTCCGCGCAACCGCTTCATCACAACTCCGGATGGTGAGCCCGGACTCAACTATTTATGCGCCGGCTACAAACAGTTCTTCAACCATATAGATCCCGCGATGAAGACGATGGCCGCTCTGCTGCGCCAGGGCCGATTTGCCGACGAAATCATGGAATCACATCCTGGCAAGACTTAGTGAACGACGGGAGATCCGCCGCGGCAAATCGCACGGTTGCCGCGTCGTGCATCAGTTGAGGTTAGGTGCCGGAATCGCTCGATCTCTCCTCTGATGACGCCCGCCAACGGACGTCGCTGCCAGCAGACCGGCACTGGTCCAGCAATTACCCGAACGAAGCGTACCTTGATTCGCCTGGACGTCACGGCTCGTATGAGAGCTGCGCAGCAGCGGATTGTGCCACGTTGGACCCTGTCCCCACTGCTACCAATGACACAGGATTGCGCCAGTGCTGACTGGGCCACCATCGGCGATTGAGCAGGCCCAGGTTGCGCATCGCCCGGCGGTGGTATCGCATCCATAGTGAGCAGCAGGGCTGCTTCCGGGGATAACCGGGCACTGATCGCTGGTCTTGCAAACGGGCGCCGGTACGGCGCCGGCGAACAAAGCGCCTTGTGCGATTTCGTCGCTGCAATTCTGCCTCATCGCCTTGTATGCGTAGGGTGCCGGGAATGAGCTGCAACTCTGGACTGCGGCTGATTTTGTGATGGGGACAGTGGTACCCCCGGGCGAGAAAATTACGCGGTAAGCGCGAGCATCGCTGGAATAGGTTTGAGGATCGTTGGGCCAGGTGTAAGCACCGGGAAACACCGTGTGCACAACATCATCACCGATACATGAGGGGTCAGGTTGGCCGATGGGGACGCCGGTGACATCGCTGCAATGACCGAAGGGAGGCTGGGAGGACGCATCCGGAGGGTTCGGATGAGTGCATACGCTGGCCTTACAGGATTGCTGCTTGATGAATGCCCGGCATGCGCAAACCTTTCCTATCTCCCCGCCAAGGTCCCAACATCCACCGCCTTGTCCGCAGTTGCTATCGACACTACATTTTCCGCCGTATATGCCCTCGGGATCTCCCGGTGTGGTAAAGCAGCAAAAGTCTTTCCAGTATTTGCAGGCAGGGTCCGAATCGGGATCGCAATCGGCGGCCGGGGTGCCCGGATACTCATACCTGCCGCAATTGGAAAAGCAAGCCACGATGGCATTGGGGTCGCCGCCACCGCCCTGGATAATCTGACCTACTTGTCCGCGTGTAAGCTGGAAGCTTTTCATACATCTGCTTGAATTTCGGAGGTCAGTACCATGAACCGAGAGCGGCTGGTTCTGGCTTAGCCAGTTCGGTTCCGCGAGAGTTCCCGGCTTGGTGGCGCAGTGGGCGCCGAGCGCTTGAACATCGACGGTAAGGGTAGCACCGTCCACCAGACTTATATCGGGATATACGTAACCCTGTCCGCCTTGGGCGTTGAAGGTCCATTCAACAATGCTGGCGGGAGTCCTTCCAGCACTCGCCTGGGGTGGATCTCTGAGCGCTTGCTTGCCGCAATCATAGGCGTCTCCGCAACTCGCGGTCTCACACTGAGCCAGATTGTGCTCGATGTCATACTTGCAGCCGGTGCGCGGATAGAACCGGGGACCGTTAGCGCCACAATGGGGATTGCTCTGCGGGCAATCGGTACCTTCCCAACCCTTCGGAATGTCAATGGTTAACGTATTCAGCGGAGTGCCATCGGGCCATTTGAGATTAGTACCCTTAGGCGCCAACACCCAGGAATTCTCACGCGGCTCGACCGCGACTGGCCCAGGCACGGGCCCACCCGGGGTCGCGGAGCCCTGATTGGGTGCGTTGGCAGCGGCGAGAATCCTGGTGGAGGATTCGTTGACCAACTGCACGACATAGTCGAACCCCGGACGTGGCGTGGGAACCGGCAGGCTTTGTTCGTAAGGTGATTCACCCTTGACGTTAAAGCTGCAGATAGAGCATTGACCGCCAGGCCCCGGCGCGCAGGGAGGAGGAGGCGTGCTGATCGCTTCGGGAACCAGGGTTTCCAAATCAGTCGATGAAGGGTCTTGGGCGTTGGCGCCGATCGAACCGGAGAGAAAAGAAATCAAACAGAAAGCAAAGATAATCAGCAGCCCAATCGTGGAAATCGACATGCGCCGATGGCGCAGGAGTGGGCTCCGAGGTGCTTTTGTCACTGGATGGCTCGTCCTCGCAAACAGATTTCGAGCCACGCTTTTATTACAAACCTTGGGCAGCGCGCAAATTTATTAGCCGTAGTTGGTCCTTTGACGCTTTAGGCGCCGATTTTCTTTCACCGCGCTCCCCGCGCGGCCGCGAACTGTTAGCGAGCTGATGTTGGCGGCTCGGCAGCGTTTCCAGAGAACTCGTTCCAGGCGGACGTACAGAGTGCCTTTCGATCAAATGGTATCGAGCTATTGGCACGAACCAAAATAACCACGTTGGCTGGCTCCCGTAAGATCAGACGTGTCACAAATCTTTCCTTGTAACATGGGGAGATTTGCTTCGCTTATTTCAGGCAGGTTGCCAGTACTATCTTCGCCGTTTCCACAGTAGTAGGTGTTACCCGCAGGACCGATGAGCTTCGATGGGGACACGGAGAAGTCAATATGAACATTGAAGCATTGCACATATCGCGTGACAGGATTTGGCGGATCGAAACCGCTTCCGTTGAATACGAATACATAAGCCGCATTTCGCGGCGGCTTGAGGTCCTCGCAGATTGCTTTGGGAGGTAGCGTCGAACACCCGAGAATACTCGTGAAGCCCGGCACTATCGCCTGGCCCAGTATATTGAGACCCTGGCTGGTCCAAAAAATAGCACTCGACCAACCATTATTGGCGTTCGCGATCAATTCGGCCCGTAAATCAGAAGCTTCGGCACTTACCGGACATTTCTTACAAGGCCTGGGTGAACCCTCCGCGCCCAAATACTCATACAAGGTTTTTCCGAGCACTGTCCGCATACGTGGCTCAGCGCCAGTGCAGGAACCCTGAGCGGTGCAGGCCGCAATTGCTACCGGCTGGGCGGTTTCAAGCGGATTGTTGGTGCCGGGCGTTCCATCCGGGTTGACGTTGTAGGTTGAGTAAACATACCCGACCGGGCAGTAATCGTGCATGGATCCGAATCCCCCGGCGCCCAGCATCTCGATGTAAAGATCGGCATGCCGATCCCCCAATTTCGTGAGATGCGCTCCCAGATCTTCCGCATGACGGAACGCATAGACGACAGGCGTGCAGGCCGGCTGGGCATACACGCTGGAGGCAACCAGCAGCAAGCTACAAAGTGAGACTAACGAAGGTGACAGGACCCTTCTCATATTCATGGTGATTTTCCCAGATATTTTTTACGCGATGTGTTTGAGATATTCGCAAAAGCGGCACGCCCCTGCATCTCCTCGGAGCGAGAGCTCAATGATCATTCGGATGCCTTAGCGGGCGTCGCCAATTCACTCCGAAGCTCGGAATAAGCGCGTACGAGAGCATCGAGGGTGAAGCTTCGGTTCAGACCGCTCGGATTGGGGAGAACCCAAGCCATCGTTCCTGCGAATGCTAACGGCTGCCGACCCCATTCGAGAACCGGTTGGCCGATCATTATCGATAAGGCGCGCTTGCCGAGAAAGGCGATCGAACGAGGCGCGTAACGCCGTATCTTCGCCTCAAATCCTGTTCGCGCCCGCTTGAATTCTTTCGGCGAAACCTCAGCGGCCTTCCTGGTCGGCCGGCGAACGACAGCAGTGATGCCGCAGCCATATTCGAGTAAACGCCGCTCGTCTTGCGGTTGGAGGCGCACATCGGTGAAACCGGCGAGATGCAGCACCGGCCAGAAGCGATTGCTTCGGTTCGAGAAGTTGTGGCCCGCGATAACCGCGCTCGAAGCAGGATTTAGACCGCAAAAAATCACGTCAAGTCCTCTAGCGAGGATGTCAGAATCGTAACCTATGAGCCGACCTCCAACCTTGTTCGCATGTCCGCCCCCGCGCAGCTGCTTTGTCTATTTCAAAGAGAAGATCCCTTTAAGAGCAATCATTAACTTAATTGCAAATATATTTCTGTTTGATTCTTGTTTTGGACGTTTTAGTACGCTTAGAAGCGTGAAGTCCAGGGAAGGCGACTTCGCTGGTGTCGCGTTAGCGCCAAAGCGTCGCTAGCCAGTTCATTCTCTCGTTACCCTGGTCCGACTGATAATCGTCCCCGCACTCTTTGCCATCGCCGGAAGATGGAACAGGTGGCCGCACCATCGAAGTCGTGGGTAATCGGTGGGGTTGAACGCGATTCAAGCCCGCTGCGCATTAAAATCGGCGGTGTGGACTCCCCGGCCCGTCGCCGCTTCCGAGTAAAGTCCAACCTCGGATCGGCCTCAAAGTCCCGTCTCCCAAGTCGAATTGCTGCCGTATCGAAACGGTAAGTATTACACGGTACCTCTGCCCTCTAATTTCCCTCTGGCGCCGCGTGTCGGTACCCACTTTGGGGAATTAGCCTTGCCATTAAACGGTTTTTTCGACTTTCCGGGCGACGGATAGCGATGGCACAGAGCCTGCACTGTATTGCTTCACGTTGTGAGAGAACAATCGTTTAGGAGGGAGAGACAGTGGAAGCAATCAAATCGAATGTTATAAAGATGATAGCGGTTTGTGGAATCGGAATGCTCGCGGCCTGTTCATCTACGACCAAAGAGACCCGAACTACGGAGTATGTGCCGACGGCTCCTCGAGTGGTCGTGCAGCCGGCTCCTGTAGTGGTCAATCCTCCGCCGGTCGTGGCCGCGGTTCCGCAGACTTCGACCACCAGCGTGACCAAGGAATCGACCAGTTCCTATGATTCCAATACGGGTTCAGACGAGCCGACGCGTGAGAGCAGTTCCACCTATAAGAGCACTTCGGAATCGACCAGCGTTACGCCGGTCGCTCCCGAGTAAGGAAACGGGAAGGACTCGAGGATCTTACCTGATGGTCGAGTCCTTCCCCGGATGTGGAAGCGTCGCTGCGCGAAATGGTCCAAGTCCGGGGCATGGCGCAGCGACGCCCGGTGGGTGATTGAAAGGCGGATCCTGGTTCCAAATCCGCCGCGCGAGAGCCCTATAGTAACATTGTGATTGACAAAACACGGCTGAAGGAAATTGCACAGCGCCCATGGAAATGGGTGATCGCACGGGTCCGTCATGCACTTCCCGAGGCGTCGCGAGACGCTTTGCAGCAGGCTGAGAATGAGGAGAAGTTCACGGCTTTCGCGCTGAACTCTCCAGGTTTGGTATGGATCAAAGATGATCAGGGCCGCTACAAATTCGTCAATCGGATGGCTGAAACGGTCCATCATCGGCCACTGGAGCAATGGATTGGCAAAAGAGACGATGACATCTTTCCGCCAGATACCGCTGAACAGTTCCGCCGCAACGATCGCCAGGTTCTGAGTAGCGGTCAGTCGCTCTTCTCCACCGAATGGATTCTCCTCGATGGGCGGATCCACCACATGATGACCTCCCGATTCCTGATCCGCGAGACCGGCCGAACGCTGATCGGCGGCATCGCGATTGATATCAGCGACGGCGTCAGCTCGGTCCGCGAACTCGCCAGCGTGCGGCATCACATGTTTGTGGATGAGCCGACCAAGTCGATAGTAGAGTTGTCTTCGATTATCGGACACGACTTGAATAACACCCTCAACGCCGTGATGCTGCGGATGTCGCTCTTTGCCAGCGCCACGATGGATGCAGAGCAGGAAGCGAATGTGGCGCGAATCGAATCGCTGGTCGAACGCGCCGCGGCGAGCGTGCGGCGCCTGCAGGAATTTGCCAACGCGCAGCGGCCTTTTTCCGAGTCAACCGAGCTCGACGTGATGCTGCGACAGGAGCTGCGCGCGCTGGACGCTGCGAACAACTTTCCTCCGCTCCCGGCGAAGATCAGAACCGCGATTACCATCGCATCCGGTAACTTGCCCAAAGTCCGTGGCAACGCCGGCGAGGTCCGATATGTCATCGCCACGCTGTTGCGGAACGCGCAGGAGGCGATGCCGGATGGAGGCACCATTATGGTTGACGCGCGCGTGGTCCGTGACCGCGTGGTCGTGACCATCGCTGACGAAGGAACCGGGCTTAGTGAAGATCATCTCTCCCATCTCTTCGATCCCTTCTATACGACCAAGGCGACCCTCGGCAGCGGCCTTGGACTGGCCGGTTCCTTCGGCATCATGTCGCGGCTCGGCGGTACCATCGCGGCTGCCAACCGACCGGAGGGAGGAGCGATCTTCACCCTCGACTTTCCAATTGTGACGGACGTGCAAGTGAGCATCGAAACTGAACATTTCTCCGAGGACGGGCTCGATGGATCGCTATCCCCGAAGCAAAGGATCCTGGTTATCGACGACGACGGTGACAACCTCGAAGCGATGAAAGAAGCGCTGGAGGGACGCGGCTACGAAGTAGAGACGGCGCCCGACGGAAAACGCGGGCTCGAGCTGCTCCGTGTGAGTCCCCATTTCGACTCGGTAATATGCGATGTCGGGATGCCGATCATGAACGGATGGGACGTCGCGCAGGAAATAACCCGCGTCGCACCTAATACGCGGGTATATATGCTGACCGGATGGGCCAACGAAATTCCGCAAAGTGATCCACGCCGGGCCGGAGTCGAAGCGGTAATCGCCAAACCCGTTAGCCTCGAACAAATCGACGCCGCCATCGCCCGCAAATAATCCTCCACCGCGAGTGCGTCCTGAAACCACACTCGAATGGTGCTGCCAGCGACAGCGATCGATCTGATCAGTGCTGTGCGCCGGGTCCTCCGGCGACTGACCCGGTGAACCTGGCGCCCGACGCGGTGAATCCCCGGCGCAGCCTCGTAATCTCCAGCGGGGGTCGATCACGGCGCCACAGCGAATGATCAGCGAAATGTAACTTCTCGGTGTGCTCACCCGTGATCGAAGAGAATTCTTATGACTCCGTGAGGAAAGGTCATTATTCTCGTATCAAACTCCGCGCAATGTCGGAGATTTCCTCCTTCAGCGATAAGTAAAAATTACCGACACTAAGGGGGCCTTTGTCGGAAATACTCAGTACTTTCAAAGGATTTTTGCATGGTACAGGGCTTGCTATATTCTTCAGCCGTTACGCGGCATGGAGGCGAGGGAGGACCTGGAAAATGTTAGGGACGATAATTCTAGTAGTCTTGATTCTGATGCTTCTGGGGGCATTGCCAACTTATCCGTACAGCGCCAATTGGGGTTACTTCCCCAGCGGTATTTTGGGCACGGTTTTAATAGTTTGGTTGATCCTGGTTCTGGTCGGCAGAGTTTAACGAAAGCACAGGAGCGGACTGTCCGTAAGCAGATGCGGGTGCCATTTCAGGGCTTCGACCACCCTCGACGGTCTCGATGAAGGCAACCTTTGAAGGGCTCCCGAATCCTGCTCGCGACCGGCTCGCCGTCACTGAGCGCCTCTTGAATATTTGTCTGGCGCCTTATCCAAACGGAGGATTCCTTGCCAGTTGAAAAACGTATATTGGTGGCCGAGGACGATACCGCAACCCATGAAGAGTGGCGCGAGCTATTGGAATCGTGGGGTTACAAGGTCGTCGTGGCCGAGGATGGCGACAAGGCCCTCGAACAGATCAAGTCTTTCGATCCGCACATACTCCTGACCGACCTCAAGATGCCGCATCGAGATGGCTTGCAACTGCTGCGCGATATCAACGAGCTCGGGCTGCGCCTGATCACCCTGGTAATTTCCGGCGCGGGAGATATCCCGGAAGCGGTCGAGGCGATCAAGCTTGGTGCGATCGACTACATGCGCAAGCCAATCGACCCGCCACACCTGCGCCAGTCGCTGAAGACGCTCACCGATTACATCGATACCCGCGAGGAAAATCGGCTTTTGCGCCGTCAACTGAGCGAGGTCGGCCAAGTCGGTCTAATGTTTGGTAAATCGCTCGCGATGAGGCGCGTGATTGCCTCGATCGAGCAGCTCGCCGATTCGTCCGCCTCAGTAGTGATTACTGGAGAGAGCGGCACGGGCAAGGAACTGGCCGCGCGCACTATTCATGATTTGTCGCCACGCCGAAATGCGCCGTACATTGGCGTCAATTGCGCGGCGATGCCGGACACGCTCATCGAGAGCGAGTTGTTCGGGCATGAGCGCGGGGCATTCACCGGGGCGGATCGTCGCAAGGAAGGATGCTTCGAACTCGCTAATGGCGGCACGCTCCTGCTCGACGAACTCGGTGAAATGAAGATCGAGCTGCAGGCGAAACTCCTGCGCGTAATCGAGGAACAACGGCTCCGCCGGGTCGGCGGAACGACGGAAGTTCCGCTGAATGTGCGGGTTCTGGCGGCATCCAACCGCGATATGGAGCGGGCGGTGAAGGAAGGCCGGCTGCGTGAGGACCTGTTCTACCGATTGAGCGTATTCTCGATCACGATGCCGCCACTGCGCGATCGTATCGAAGACGTTCCATTGCTCGCCGAAGCCTTCATTCGTTATTATAGCGAGCGCGATCGCAAGCAAATCATCGGTGCTAACGAAGACACATTGCTCGCGCTGAGAAACCATCCGTGGCCTGGAAATGTGCGGCAGCTTCGCAACGTGATCGAGCGCGCTCTGGTCGTCGCCAAAGGTCCTCTGATAACTCCGAACGACCTGCCGACCGAATTTCGCTGGGCCGGCAAGAGTGAAGCGAGCCAGGTCCAGGTGCGACTCGGCACGACAATCGATGACGCCGAGCGGGAACTGATCACGCGTACGATCGAGTTTGCTGGCGGCAACAAGACCCGCGCGGCCGAGATATTGGGCATCAGCGCTAAAACCTTGTACAACAAACTAGAGCGCTACGAAAAGGAATAACCTGGCCTCCGCGCTGGCGGCCGGGTCTCATCTGCCCTGAGGCTGATGCCATCTTTAAGAGCCAAACTCGCAACCACATTTTTTATTCTGTTGCTGGCGCCGATCGTGGCGCTGAGCCTGTTCTCGCTCGATCGCGCGGTGGGCATAATGGTCGCCAACCTTGGAGAGTCGGCGGATTTAATGAGCCGGCAGGTCTTCGAGGAAATGCGCATCGCTTTGAGGCAGAACAAAGGTTCTGACGCGCAGGCGGCTTTCAAGAGCGACGCCTCGATTCGGATGCTGCTGCGCTCGATCGAGGCGTTCGGGCCGGCCATCGTGTACGCCAGAATAGTAGCTCCGGACGGGCACATTGTGGTGGCCGCGAACGGCGAGATGGAAGGGCAGCCGCAGCCCAAATATCCCCCCTTTTCGGAACTGACGACTCGCGTCGCCCACTGGTGGCCGCTATCAATGGTGCCGCTACTGGCCGGGCAGGCGAACTACAACGTCGCGCGCCCGGTGCTGTCTGACGGGAAACTGTTTCAGACCATCTCGATCGGTGTCACCACCGATTTAATCCGCGGACAAATTCAACGGCAGATGGTGATCACGATCGTGCTGATGATCGCCGTTTCGATGATCGCCATGCTCAGCGTTTTTCTCCTGGGAAATCGCCTGATGCGACAACTCGATGCGATCACGGTGGGTGTTGAGCGGCTGACTGCGGGACAGACCGACGTCGAGCTGGCTTTTCCGCAAGAAGACGAGCTCAATGCCCTGGCGCAGAAATTTAATCAGCTTTCCCGGCAACTGCGGGTCGATCGGTCGCGATGGGACGCCAACCGCACACCTTTGTTCGATGTGGTCAAATCGCTTAACGAGGCAGTAATGTTGTTGGATGAGGAGGGTTCGATACTCTTTGCGAATGATACAGCGCGCGCTCTGCTCGGTCTGACCACCCAGGGAGCGATAGAGGGGCTGTCATTGTCGGCTCTGCTGGACAGCTCTCATCCGCTGCTGGCAATGGTGGGCGCCGCACTCGAGGGTAATAACCAGGCTCGCGATGTGGCGATCCGCGTTTCCGACGGATCGAAAGCCGAACGTTCGTCCCTGCTGGTGTCGCTTTTCAGACTGGGCCAGGAGCGCAAGGCCGCCGGGCTCCTGATTATGCTTCGAGATATGAGACCGGTGCGCGAACTCGAAGACGCTGTGCAGGACTCCAATCGCCTCGCGCGGCTGGGCGGGCTGATCTCCGGCGTGGCCCATCAACTACGCAATCCACTTCAAGGAATGAACCTGCGCCTCGAGCTGCTGTCCCAGGAAGTTCATGGCACCGGAGCCGATCGTCATATTGCGAAACTCCGCCAGGAGGTAAATCGCCTGGATCAGGCGGTCGAAGCGTTGCTGCGCTTTATGCGACCGCAGCAGTTGGAATTAAGTGAATTTTCGATCAACGATCTGCTGACCGAGCAGGCGACCCAGGTGCGTCGTGATAGTGTAAAGGTGGAGTTTGAACTCGACCCCGAGGTCCCGGCTGTTCAGGCCGATCGCTCGATGCTCGCCGAAGCGCTCAAGAATGTCGTTGACAATGCATTACAAGCGATGCCGAACGGTGGCACGCTCGGTCTGAAATCGAAGGGTGTCAACGGAGTAGTTGAAATTACTGTATCCGATACCGGCGAAGGCATCGCTCCAGAGCATCTTGACCGTATCTTCAACCTGTACTTTACAACCAAGCACGGTGGCAACGGATTGGGATTACCGCTCGCGCTCAGGGCCGTTGAACTGAATCGGGGAACGATGGAACTCCGCTCGCAGCCGGGTAACGGAACATCATGTTTAATTCGGGTTCCCATCTCCGGACCGCAATAGTAAGGCCCCGACCTCGAAATCCGATCGGCGTGGCGATCGTTTGGCGGCGCGCGATCGGCCTTGCGATTGTGGGATTGCTGGGCTGTCAATTCCCTGCCGGGTTTCCGTCCTTTTCGCATAGCAACAGTGAACAGGCGCAGTCGGTGCCCTTGCTGGCGGTCCAGCCGACTCCCGCCCCTACACCCGCCCCAACCGAGAGCGCCGAGACCGGCTCAGATTCAGCGGTATCGCGGCGTGCGGCGAAGGCCGCGGTCAAGGCGCGCGTCGCGGCGGAGAAGGCTGCGGCAGCCTCCAAGGCGGCGGTGTTGGCTTCCAATGAAGCCGCGCAGGCGGCAGCGGATGCGGCCGTGGCAGCAGGGCTGTCCGCAGGCGGATCGAATTCCGGACATCGCAAGAAGGCCTCGAAGCGCGACGCTCAATCCGTCGCGATGAGCGATCAGTCCCGCCCTTCGACTCCTGTCGTTTCGACTTCGGTCAAGGCGGCGACAGACAGCGAGAGCGCCACCAATACCGCAGCGCCCGCCTCACCGGTGGCGAGTCCCACTCCGCCGGCTGCCGCGAGTACTCCGGCGCCAAATCTGGTTTCGGCCGCCGACGTCGATCAGGTTCAAGCGACCCAGGCCGAAGCCGCGCAGCTTATCGATAAGGCCGACGCATCATTGAAAAGGGTTGCCCGCGGACAACTCAATGCGCAAGACGCCGAACGGTACGATCAAGCGACGAAGCTACTCAAAAGTGCCCGTGATTCATTTGCCCAAGATGATTACGTTGCCGCCCATAGTTTGGCGAATAAAGCTGTAATTCTGCTGCGACTGTTACCTGCGGCAGGTGCGAGCTAGATTCTCTCCCTCGAGAACGGACTCGCCCAGAGCAAATCAGCGCTCGCTGCATCGGCTATCCAGAAACCCGCAATAGTTACCGGTCAAGTTCTCTATTTCTCCCATAAATGCTGCGACTTTGAACTGGCACATCGTTTGCCATTGTTAAGGTACGGCCCACAAAGGCCTATCAGCAAAAGGAGAATTTCTAATGAACGAAGATACCGTGAAGGGCAAATGGAATCAGCTAAAGGGCGAGATCAAACGTAAGTGGGGCAAGGTCACGGATAACGACCTGCTCGAGGCTGAGGGCAACGTCGATAAGCTGGTCGGCACCATTCAGGAGCGTAGTGGCGAGCGTCGGGAAGCGGTCGAGAAATGGCTGAAGTCGCAAGGTTACTAGATCGCCGGATGACGGTGATCACACTTTTGCGGGAACGTGGGAGGTTGATATGAAGTACGCGATTGCATGGGTACTAGGTGTTCCTTTCGGAATTATCGCGATTTGGTTCCTGGTGAGCCATCTCTAATCCCGAAGGCTTCGGAGCCGGTCACAAACCACAGGAGAAGATCCGATGAAGTCAAAGAGTAGCTTTATCTTGGTGTTAGGAACGACGATGGCCTTGACCGTGTTTCCCATGGCGCGAGCATTTTGCCAGGACAGTGCCGCGGGACAGGAAATGCATGAAAGCGGGCAGGCACTCAAAAGCGCCGGGTCCGATACTGCTGACTCGGTCAAACACGCCTATCACGGCACCGCCGACGAAATGAGCGACGCCGCACTCACCACCAAGGTTAAATCGAAGCTTATGGCGGATTCGAATACTCGGCCGTACTCGATTCACGTCGAGTCAGATCAGGGTACGGTGACACTCGATGGCACGGTGGACTCGCCCTCGAAGGCAAAATACGTGGAAACCGTAGTGGCGTCTGTCCATGGCGTTCAGGCGGTTAACAACAAATTGAGCTGGCCGACTTCGCAAACCAACTAGCCGCCAGATCTTGTCCGCCTTGGACTATAGGGGCGAGCGTGTTTGTCGAAACGCTCGCCTCTTTTTTTGGGATTCCGGCTCAATGATTCGCTCTCGCATCTGTAAAACTTTCACGCGTTTCATCCTCTAAGCCTAAGAAGAGGAAAGTTTCGTAGAGGATACTCGAATTTCTTCATTGGCCCGCTCCTTGCACTAAGATCGAATAGCTAGGCAAGGCGCTATCAGTAAGGAGCTGCTGATAATGGAAGAAATCATAATTCCGACCAAGAGCGATATCGGCAGAATGTCCGCCGAACACTGTCAGCAGGAGCGCATCAGGCTCAAAAACGAGATTTCGTTTGCGCGCGGAGACGAAACGACCGGCGGACCTTCCAACGAAGATAAAATCGCCGAGTTTAAAATTGCCCTCGAGTTGATCGAGGGGCGCTTGGAAATGCTCTCGAATCGGGAAGCCGCATAGAAAGAGGATTTGCCAGGCGGTTCGGTGGGCGCCGAGAATGGACTCAGCGCCCAATCAAAGCACTCAAATTTGTATTCAAGCCTCGGGAGATTATTAAGCAATGAAACCCAATTCCAAAAGCGATGGCGCTGATAGCATCCTCACTGTGAACGAGTTGGCCGGCTACCTTCGCGTACATCCCGCAACAATTTATCGGCTACTGAAGGCCCGGCAACTGCCCGCGTTCAGAGTGGGTTTCGACTGGCGCTTCAAGCGCGACACTATCGACGAATGGGTGCGCAGCCGACAGGCGTAATGCTTGCTCGGAAGCGAACACTTCCCGATTTTCCCTAAGGTAGAGACACTTGAACGCCGCCGGCGGATCGCGCCAGCGGGTCCGCGGCGGCGCTCGCTATTATCTGCCAGCTCCGCCCCTCGGCTATGGGTCCCTTAGTCGCGATGTGGCGGCTTCGATCGAAGAACCTGCAGGCCCTATCGCACTAGTGGCGGCCAATCGTGGCCGAGTCAGAGCAGCGGCTCAATCATTCCCGCGGCCGTTTCCCTGAGACGCTCGCCCAATCCCCGATGCTTCCATTGATCCGGGTCGATCTGATTGGAACTCTCGATGTCGTGCTTGAACATCAGGTTCATTTCGTCACCGAATGGATGGCTGAGAATGATCGCATTGAGCTCGTTGTCGCGCGCGATGCTCCACCAATCGAGATTCGAGGTTCCCACCGTTGACCAGACGCCGTCGATCGTCGCGGTCTTCGCGTGGAGCATCTCGCCCTGCCACTCATAAATCTTCACTCCGGAGGCGAGCAGAGCGCGATAATGTGAACGCTCGGCGGACACGATAAAGGCCACGTCGCTGTGGCTCGGCAGCAGCAATCGCACATCGACGCCGCGCCGGGCGGCGCGCTCCAGCGCGTGCAACATTTGATGGTCCGGAGCGAAGTAGGCGTCGGTGATATACACGTTGGTTTCGGAATTGACTATCGCCGAGATTAACGTCACGTAAATCAGGCTGAAGCGCTCGGGCACGCTGGCGATCACCCGCACGATTTCGTTGCCTTGTTTTTCCAGCGAGGGAAAGTAGTTCCGCTGCGCGAGTGTCGGGCCTTTCTGGTAGGACCATTCGCTGATGAATAGCTTCTGGACCTCTGCCACGACCGGACCTTCCAGCTCGATATCGGTGTCGCGCCAATATTCCATCGAGCCGCCGCTTCCCCCGCTACCCACTCCACTGGCATAAACCTCCGAAATATTGATGCCTCCGGTAAAGGCGACGCGCCCATCGACGATCAACATCTTGCGATGGTTCCGATGGCTGATCGTCCAATGAAATCGTTTGGCAAACGGATTTAGCGGTCGATACTCCATCACGGCAATCCCGTTCTGCCGTAGCCGATCAAAGAAGCCGGCCGAGGTAGGGAAAGAACCAATACCGTCGTACATCAGGTTTACCTGCACGCCGTGACGCTGCCGCTCAATCAACGCGTCCGCGAACATTTCTCCGACCTGGCCGTCGGAGAAAATGTACATTTCTATATTGATGCTGTCCTTGGCGTCATGAATCGCCGCCAGCATCGCGTTATAGGTCTCCGTGCCGTTTTTCAGCAGCAGTACCTTGTTGCCCACCACGAGGGGAACATCGCTGAGCGCCTGCTCGAAGGCAAGATGCCGTTCCAGAATATCGCTGGGCGCTTGTTGATGTTCTTTCAGGCGCTCAACGATCTGCTGACCCTGCTCTCTGGTCAACGAGCCGTGAGGCCCTGTGAACTTGGGATCCTGACTGTAGAGGGACTGGTTATGAAGAATGGCGCGGGCATCGGGGACCGTGCCGCAGCCACTTAGAAGCATTGCCAGAACGGCGAACTGCAGTATGCGATTCAATTGTCCTGCTTTCGACTTATGATGCGGGTGATATAGAAAAGCGATTTTTGCTCTTATGCTTCAGATCGACGCACCAAGGTCAGCATCATGTATGCCAAGGAAGTGAGTAAAAGGCCGCGAGTGAACTCCTTGATTTCGCCGGCGATTTCTCGCCATCAGAAGAATTTAATGAGGGCGATCACGATCGATTTCGATTGGCGGATGTTCGGCGCTAATTCACAGTTGCGCGTTATGTAGAAATTACATATCCGCAATCGCCGTGAAGATTTCTTTCAGGCAGGCTGCTGCGGGTGGCACCCTCGTAGGAGCCGCGGTAGGAAATCCGCTGGTAGGCCGCGGTCGCGGGCGGCTTGGGTGGCGCCGCGACCGGTTATGCGGTCAAGAAGAGCTCGTCGGGCGAATAAGATCGAATCGAGACTTCTTTCACGAACCTCGACGCCGGCTGAGACTCTCGATCTCCGTAGCAATCGCTTCGCTGAGCGTCGCGAGGTTGTAGCTCAGCGCAGAGGAGCCCACCGGATCCCCCGCTCCGAACGGTGTCGATGCGCGGGTTTCCGACGCGTACAGATCCTTGCCGCTGTGACCGTCCTCGATGGCCCACTGTACGATAATTTCCGATTGCCCGGCGGAAGTCTTTTCAAAGCGTTGCACGTTCACTTTGACTTGATAGTTGACGTTAACGTCGCGCGGCCACGGAAATGCCTTGATGTTTTGCGTATTAAGCAGAATGGCCAGGTTTTCTCTCAAGACTCGGTTGAAGTTTTTGTCCAGCGGCTCGCCCCAAAGATTATTGTTGGAGACGTCTATCTCAGTCGGAGATGTACGAGTGACTATGTCGGGGCGGCGCAGATATTCGGGAAAGTCCACAGGGCCTACCCCGATCACGAGGTTGCCATTGGTTGGTGTCGCCGTAGTCGCGCTAGCTATTGGCGCGAGCAGATAAAATTTTGATAGGTCCGGCCGCGGCGCGAGCGGCGAACATCCGATGGTGGCCAGGCACATCCAGCCCAGCACCGTATTTCTCAATGTCGTTCGTCTCATTGTTCTTTGTCACTCACGTATTTTCCGCGAACGAGCGCCGATGGATTGCGCCGCAGATAGTCGGCTAAGTCACCGACCGAGCGCGCCGTTGCAGTCATTTGTTCCAGTGCCACATTGAGGCGGATCGAAATCGGCGAGTCGGGATCGAGCGCACTCTGAACTTCGAGCAGAGTATCCCGGGTCTCTTTGAGCGTCGCGTCGGTCTCGGCCGAGGTTCTCTGCACGCTGGCCACCAGCGGGTCGATTTTGCCGCTCGCTTTATCCACGGCCGCGCTTATCGAGACCGCGGCGTGACTGAACTTCTCGCTGGTCTCGCTGAGTGAGGCTATAGCTGTTTTGATCGCGGGAGAGCCGGCCAGCTGATTGATCGAGTTGGCCGCGTTTGTGATCGATACGGCCATACCCTGGAAGTCGATCTGTTCAAATTGCGCGAGGGCCTTGGCGGCCTTTTCCTGGACTGCTTCCAACTGCGTCGGGACGGTCGGAATTTCCCGATACGGTCCGCTGCCGGGCACGATCACGAGACGCAGCGGTGCGTCGCGATGAATATCGAGATCGATGTACAGGAGTCCGGTCAGGAGGCTTTCTGTCTGTAGCTGCGCACGCATACCTTGTTTGATGGATTCTTCGAAACCAGCATTGCCGATGGCTTCGCCGGTACCGCCTTGCGCGATCAGTTGAGAACGATCGAGATCGATAATAACCGGCAGGCGAAATTCGGTCTCATTCGGCTTAAGCTGCCCCATCGACGGAGAGAGGCGCAGCTTGATCGCCTCGACTGTGCCGATTTGAACGCCTCTTACTTTCACTGGCGCGCCAACCTTGAGGCCGTTGAGGTCGCCCGGGAACATACAAATGAAGCGTAACGGTTGGCGGAATAGCTTGCCTGATCCGACTACTACCAAAGCGGCTAGCAGCACCGCAAAGCTGCCTACTACAAACAGCCCGATGATTGTTGGATTTACGCGTTTAGCCATCCTTGGTACCTGACTCGCCCCCTTCTTCTCCGCGGGTTAGAAACCTTCGAACCCGCATGTCCCTGGAGTGCGCGAGCAGGTCCTTGGGATCGCCCGTAGCAATCTGTGTGCGGGATTCGGCGTCGAGGAAGACGCAGTTATTGGCGATAGTGAAGATGCTGGCCAGTTCGTGGGTTACTACGACGATGGTCGCGCCGAGGCTGTCCCGCAACTCCAGGATAAGATCGTCCAGCATGCGCGAGCTGATCGGGTCGAGACCCGCGGATGGTTCGTCGAAAAAGAGGATATCCGGATCGAGCGCCATCGCGCGCGCGATGCCCGCCCGCTTTTGCATCCCGCCGCTAATCTCGTTTGGAAGAAAATCCTCGAAGCCCTTGAGCCCCACCAATCCCAGCTTCAACGCTGCGATTTCACGAATCTGCGCGGGACTCAGATCGGTGAATTCGCCCAGCGGGAGACCGACGTTCTCTGCCAAGGTCATCGAACTCCACAGCGCACCACTCTGGTAAAGCACACCGAAGCGCCGCAGCAACATCTCGCGCTCAGTGAGCGTTGCCCGGGTGAAGTTGACATCGCCGTACCAGATTTCGCCCGACGCCGGTTCCTTCAGACCGATCAGGTGGCGCAAGACCGTGCTTTTGCCGCATCCGCTGCCGCCCATGATGATAAATACGTCGCGCGGGCGCACCGCGAAATTGAGATCGCGCATCAGCACGAAGCTGCCGTAAGCCATCGTCATGTTGCGCACACCGATAAGCGCCTCGGTGTTCGACTGCGGTGCTGCGGATGAGCTTGCCATTGTCGCCGCCTGCCGGAACTATCGCGGCTAGATGCCGAGAAAGTTGAAAACCACCGCAAACACGCCGCAAGCAACTACTACCATCACGATCGACATCACGACTGCCTGCGTAGCGGCATCGCCAACGGCCGACGAGCTGTTGCCGCACTGAAAGCCGCGCAGGCACCCGGCGATCGCAATCAAGGCCCCGTAGAATGTAGCCTTGATCAGGCCACCGAATAGATTGACCAGGGTAAGGGTCGAGATGGTTTCTCGCAGGTAAGTGGCCGCCGACAGATCGAGCATGGTGACGCCGACGAACATGCCGCCCAGTATTCCGACCAGATCCGCAAAGATACACAGCAACGGCATCATCAGGACCAGCGCCAGGACCCGCGGCAAGACCAGGAATTCGAGCGGCGAGATGCCCATGGTGGTCAAGGCGTCGATTTCCTGCGTCACTTTCATCGTGCCGAGTTTGGCGGCAAACGCTGCGCCGGTGCGACCGGACATAATAATCGCCGTCATCATCGCACCCATCTCGCGCACCATCCCGATCCCGACGAGGTCGGCGACGTAGATGGAGGCGCCAAATTGGGAAAGCTGTACCGCACCCATGAAGGCCAGGATGACTCCAACCAGGAAGGCGATCAGGGTGACGATGCCGACGGCGTTCGCGCCGCATTGTTGAATTGCTTCAAAAAGATCGACCCGGCGATAACGCGCCTTGCCGCGAACGAACCTGCCAAACGCGATGGTCAGTTCGCCGAGGAACGAGAGAAATTCGCTGACCGTAAGCTCGTAACCAAGTGTCGCCTTACCGACGCGAGTAAAAAACCATTCCTTGGGCGCGTCACTTCGCGTGCCCTTCTTTTCCGGTACGGCTTCCGCCAGTTCAACCAGATGCCTCAAGCCATCGGACAGGCCCGCGCGATCCTGACTGATTCCTTGCGCGCGGCAGAATTGGCCGGTCTGAACCAGAAATGAAATCAGCCCGCTGTCCCAATCGGTAAGCTGTGAACTATCGAACGCTACTCGCGTCGGTGCCGGTCGCCGATTCAGCTGGTCCGCCAATGTGGACGCCGACGGCATATCGTTGCGCAGATGCCATGGCCCCGAAAGGCGTACCAGCAAAGCGCCGTCGCTTTGTGATTCGAATACGACCTTGCCTTGTTCGCTTGTTTGCTCGACAACTTTCACGAAGAGCCTGTTGCTTCCACTCAACGCGGGGCTAGGCGAGTAAGCCAGAAGTGTTCCTGCTAGTCAATTGGTACGGTTGTGGCAGAATGCTGCACACTGATAGTACGATCGGCGGAAGCGATTC
>Ga0206923_1047_pt1 | contig 26064 bp, 26 predicted proteins | sample Alteio_BWOrgHeat_64_FD_152961 | JGI IMG/M metagenome (GOLD analysis project Ga0206923, IMG submission 152961) | Enriched cells from forest soil in Barre Woods Harvard Forest LTER site, Petersham, Massachusetts, United States -... | ecosystem: Environmental > Terrestrial > Soil > Temperate forest >...
CGAGGCGGTATTTCTCTTGATCGATGATGGCGATCGCCTTCCGATGTTGCGCCACGAACCCGGTATTTTCGATCTGCTGGTGAAAGACCGTCAGGACGTCTTCAAGTATCACCTGGAAGTTCATTACCCGGACGGCGGAGTTTTCACTTTCCGCCAGCCCTATGCTTTTCTGCCGACCCTCGGCGATCTCGATCTCCACCTGTGGTCGGAAGGCAGTCACGAACGCGCTTGGGAACGGCTGGGCGCGCGCCAATGCGAGGTTGCCGGAAAACAACAGAGGCGCGATTTTCAATGATTTTCGCATAACATTGGCTCCTGGAGCAGGCGAACCGCGCTCATTTATACAGTATGAATCAACTGTATTCGGGTCTTCATTGTTTGCTCGATTTCGTCGATAAAAAGGCGCATCGCAACCCGTTCGACATCATTAGGCGGCTCCGGAAAGTGGAACTTGTCCGGCCACCTATGAACAACTTCCACCTGAGCCTCGAAAAGTTTGGCATAGCTACGGATTTGACTGGTCACTGCTTCGCCAAATCCCTTATCGCCGGCGACAGTTTGCGTACTCATAAACAGATCCTGTTCACCTCGGTTAGGCGGTAAGTGCTCGCCGCGGATGGCCAAGTTAATTCGCGAACGCTAAACCGATTGACCCGGGTCTTCTCTCGACTAGTAAGGATTAATGGTGGTTGTAGTAGTTGTTTGAGATGGAGTGTCACCGTTGTTCCAGGTCGTGGTGGTCTGTCGCTGAACTGCAGTTCCGCCATCTACGGCAGTAGTAGTCTTTCGCTGCTCGATAGCGCCGTTACCCCAACTGGTCGAAGTCGTTGTCGTCGCGGGTCCAGCTACTACAACGGGAGCGGGAACTTGAACCACAGATGGAGGCGATGCCACCACGACAGGAGCGGGTGCTTGAACTAAGGGGGTCGCCGGAACTGTGTCTATTTCTCTCGTCGTCGAGATACATCCGGCGAGAACACTGCTGACTGCGAGCGAAATTACGAGCGCTGAATAGCGGCTATTTGAACCCATGATGATTACTCCTCCAGTTTCACCGAAGCTGTCTTAGATATTTTGCAATCGCCGTGCCTATGGTGAGTGCCACCAATGAAGGCTCTGAAATATCCAGGGATCTGTGCGCGTCAGGCGATCTTTCTCACGGAAGCAAGGGTAATTTGTGTTCGCTGAGGCTGGATGAAATGCGAACTCCATCTGAATGCATCTGAGTCTCCTGAAAATGACGGGCATCTTAGCGTCGGTAACTTTTTCATATCGCAGGACACTTCGCGCGTAGCCCGGAGGGTCGGTCCGCGATGGCAACGTCCTTGCACAGATTGAATCCGCGTTAGGGCGTGGGGCACGCGTCCATCAGCGCCAAGTTAAATCTGGAGGGTTAGCGAATGTCAGCTGATTTGATTGTAAGCCAGAATCTGTTGAATCGGGGCGTCGGAATGTACCAACCCCGACGGATCCAACTTGAGGAACCTATGCATATCAACCCATTGTTAACACTTGGCCTTGCGATGGCCGCCGGAATCAGTGCAGTTCGTGACCGTGGTCAAAACTTCAGTGCTTTTGCGATGGGACTGCTCATCGGTATCGCGTTCAGGAGCGCGACAAGTCCAGAGGATTCGGTGGGCCGCTAATATGGTAGGCCCGTAGCTCAAATCCTCGAGTGGCGCGCTTAGCCTCAGAACCAGCAAGCGAGATGCATGCGTTAATCTTTGAGTGACGCTATCGAGGCATTATTCGAGAATTGGAATCATTTCCCGAATGAATTATGACATTGGCTTCTTACCAACCATGATAATCAAAGGAGAGGTACTCTTAAGCGGCCGAAACCGGTAGTCGCCGTACACCGCTTCGAGCTCAAACCCGGTATGTAGGAAGAGCAATTCCAATTCGCGCGGAAAGTACACATGGCTTTGAAAATCGTCGATGTAGCGTTCGATACTGCGGCCATCGCGCAGCTTTTCATACATGAACCGGATCGACGCTCTTTGTTCGTCGGCCAGGTATTGCGTGGTCCGGTGCCTTAGCAGGCGCGTTTTCTCGTCTTTGTCTTCAACATCTAAATCAGTCTCCATCAATAGCCGCGGCGGGCGGCTAAACGAATCAGCGAAGGTGCCGAGATCCGGCATCCCGACTTCGACCGCGAAGTGGCCACCAGGCACGAGATTGTCGTACGCAGTCCGCCACATCGCGATCTGATCGGGCAAAGCCAGGATGTGAGTGATGGAGGCGCACGGAACCAGGATCAGGTCGAACGGCTGATCCGCTCGCCACGACTGCATTTCCGCCTGCACCAAAGTCGTACGATCCTTTACTATGGGCGGTGCGCTTTCGAGTCGATTTTGCGCGGCGGCGAGCATAGCGGGCGCGGAATCGATTCCAGTGATCGACCGCTCATCGCGCGAGCCGCCCTCGGCTAGAGGCAGAGTGATTCTGCCGGTCCCACATCCGAGTTCCAAAATTCTGGTTGCCTGCAGACGATCGCTGAGCCGGCAATAAAAATAGATATCTTCGTCATCGCCGAGATGCTCAAGATCGTAGTCGTCGGGCCGGTGATAAACTTGGTTCATGGTTTTACTAAGAGTTCTGGTCGGGGATCGTCGATTCGAGGAATCACAAGACAAACGCAATGCACATGCCATCAATGCTCTGAGTCGATTCTACAGCTTAGCGCAAATTAGTGCAGAATTTGTGAGGTTGAGCGTCTAAGAATTTTTTCCATCCGTGTAAGATTTACTGGTGTGAGTTGCTGGACCGAAATCACGCAGAATCCATAAACCCGATTCTCATCTCTCATGGCGAAAACTCAGGCAGCGTCTTCCCAATCGCGACACGGAAGGACGACGGCGGGATGGCCTATCGAATAGCGCTGGCGAATCTAGCACGTGGCACGGGAATTGCGGCCTAGTGACGAGTGATTTTAGGCACGTTTTCCTGCTGGATCCCTCAGACTGACGTTTAACTTGGCCGAACCCGTAAGCGGAGAATTTAATTATTTATGCTTGAATCCGATGCCATCGCGTCCCGGCCGCCTCGTACCGTGGCTCGGTACATCCTTCTGTGGTTTCTGGGTGGCATTACCTTTCTTTTGATTTGCGCCTTCATCGGCTCGTTTTTCCTTGACAGCATAATTCGTCCCCGTATCGAAGCGAACATGAACGGGAGCCTCAAGGGCTATCATGCAACTCTGCCGCACGCTCATCTTCAGCTTGTCGGTCTAACGTTGACACTGAACGACCTGAGCATAGCGCAACTAGCGCATCCGCAGCCTCCGGTTGCGACCTTCCCGGTCATGCGTTTTCGGATCGACTGGAAGCATCTGCTTCTTGGCCGCGTGGTGGCGAACGTCCGTCTGGAGCATCCGAGTTTTCACATCGACGAAGACCAGTTGGCATCAGAACGAAAAGACCCCACTTCGCTGCGTCAGAAGGGCTGGCAAGACGCGCTGCAAAACGCCTATCCGTTCAAGATCAATCGTTTCGTAGTTGATGAGGGTGACGTGGTTTATGTCGAAGCCGGAGCAAGGAAGCCTCTGCGCCTTTCCCAACTCAACTTGGTCTCTGACAACATCCGAAGTATTGAGGAACCGAACCATCTCTATCCATCCCGGTTCAATGCCAGCATGACGATCTTTGACCGGGGCAAGATGTCGTTGCAGGGAAGAGCCAACTACTTGATGAAGCCATTTCCCGGAATGGAAGCCAGTTACACTTTGAAGGACGTCCCCATGGAGGCTTTGAGCACCGCCAGCCGACATATCAATGTTGCCATATCGGGAGGAGCCTTCTCCAGCGACGGGTTCATTGAATATTCGCCCACGATAACGAACGTGGACGTTCACCATGCAACTATCGATTCGATCAATGCAACGTACACTCATCGGCCCGAGACGGAAAAGGCCGAGGCAAAGCGCATAGACATCGCTGGCAAGGCGGTTGAAAAGGAAAATAATAGGCGAGCGGTCAATCTCGACATCCGGGAGCTGAAAATCGAGCACAGCAAACTGATATATGCGAACGAAACCAGCAACCCACCCTATAACCTCTTCATCGCGGGTACCGACTTGAAAATCACAAATCTGGTTAATCATCGTGCGAGTGGGCCGGCACGAATGACTCTCAGCGGTAAATTCATGGGCAGTGGCGATACTAATATCACGGGAACTTTTTTGGCGGCGGGCGACGGTCCCGAAGTCAATACCAATGTCAAGATCGAAAACACTGACTTAACCCAACTGAATCCGCTGCTCCGCGCCTATGGCCGCTTCGATGTGGCGCAAGGCCGTTTCACTTTGTATTCGCAATTCACCATTAAAGACGGCAATTTAAACGGCTATGCCAAACCGATGTTCTCCGGTTTGAAGGTGTATGATCCTCAAAAGGACAAGAACAAGAGCCTGATCGGTCAGACCAAACAAGTCCTGATCGGTACTGCTGCCCATGTATTTAAGAACCGCCAGACGCAGACGGTGGCCACTCAGGTCACTATTAGCGGTTCATTGAAAAAGGCGGATGTGAGTACTTGGCAAGCATTCGTTGAGATTGTCGAAAATGCATTCATCAAGGCGATACTGCCTGGCTTCGATCGTGAAGCTGGCTCTGCCGAAACCACTGGCGGCTGATTTGTGCTAATTTCTGTTTGTTACGATTCGGGCGCTCTAAGAAGCTATCGGAACTGCAAGACTGAATGCCGCCGGGCAAGGTTCGAGATGGATCATGAAGCGTCCTGAATTCAAAGCATACGAAGTCAGCGCACTACTGGCGGCGATCGTGGATTCTTCGGACGACGCCATCGTCAGCAAGACTCTTGAAGGCATCATCACGTCGTGGAACCACGGCGCCGAGAAAATCTTCGGATATACCGCCGCCGAGGCCATCGGTCAGCACATAACATTTATCATTCCGCCTGAGCGTCATTCGGAAGAAGATGACGTCCTGGCCCAAATTCGTCGGGGAGAAAAGGTCGATCATTTCGAGACCATCCGACAAACCAAGGACGGGCGGAAGGTAGAAATTTCGCTAACGGTTTCACCGGTAAGAGACGCCCAGGGTCGGATCATCGGGGCATCAAAAGTCGCCCGTGACATCACCGTACGCAAGCAGGCAGACATCGAACGGCAGCGATTGATGGGTGAGGCCGAAGCGGCCCGCCGCAACGCAGAAGAGGCCAACCGGCTGAAGGATGATTTTCTCGCGACAGTCTCCCACGAACTCCGCAATCCTCTGAATTCGATAGTCGGCTGGGCAGGCTTGCTGAGTGGCGGCAGGCTGGACGAGACAAAGACTTCCAGGGCGCTCGAAGCGATCAATCGAGCCGCACAAGCGCAGGACCAGATCATCAGCGATTTGCTCGATGTATCGCGCATCATCAGCGGAAGGTTGCGACTGGATATACGGCCGTTGCGACTCATGGAGGTACTGGAGACCGCGATCGAAACTGTGCGACCGGCCGCGGACGCCAAGGAGATTCGGTTACAGCTGCTGCTTGACCCCGCCGCGAGCCCAATGGCGGGGGATCCTGATCGCTTGCGGCAGGTCTTTTGGAATCTGCTCTCCAATGCCGTCAAGTTCACGCCCAGAGCCGGACGCATTCAAATTCGATCGGAGCGGATCGACGCTCACGTCGAGGTTTCTATTAGCGACACCGGAATCGGGATTGAGCCATCGTTGATTCCCTTCGTATTCGATCGCTTCCGCCAGGGCGATTCCGGCAGTAACCGCCAAAGCTCGGGATTGGGCTTGGGCCTGGCCATAGTGCGCAGTCTCGTAGAATTGCACGGCGGCACGGTGTGGGTTGAAAGTATAGGTACCGGACAGGGCTCCAACTTCACCATACGGTTACCCTCGACGATTGGGCCTGGTGTCAACAGCGACGTACACCCAAATCCAACAGTCGACGATATAAAAGCAGCAGCGGACGAGCCGACACTTGAGAGTTTGAGGGTCCTCGTTGTCGACGACGAGGATGGCGCCCGCGAGGTCGCTTTCGCTATCCTCACGCAGGCTCGAGCAGAGGTCCGAACAGCTTCAAGTGCAAGCGAAGCGCTGACTATCATGGACGAATGGCGACCGCAGGTGCTGGTGGTTGATATCGGAATGCCGGATGTCGACGGCTATGAGTTTATCCGGCGGGTGCGAACCCGTAGCGCGCAAAGCGGTGGAGATGTCCCGGCCGCCGCGCTGACTGCTTACGCCCGAGTTCAAGACCGACTGCGCGTGCTGGCAGCCGGCTATCAGATGCACGTTCCCAAGCCGATCCAACCACAGGAACTTGTTGCAGTAGTGGCGAGCCTGGCTAAGAGACTCGGGTCACGATAGTTCGTTCCAACTGCGCAACTGCCACTTCCTAGAGGACGAACGTCACCAATTCCCGGCCAGCAACATGGTCGCACCTTCTTCGAGCCAGATGCACCTACTTTCTATGACAGATGAAACTTTAAGGGGTTTCAGGTCGATATCCGCGAGCTTAAATCTTTCGCTGCGGTGAAACGCGTGGGTGATGAAGTTCCGGCATCGAAGGCCGGAACTTCATCACCCATTTTCTCTCTCTACTACGGGCGCGCTTCTCTGGAAACCGAAGCCTCGCCGGTATAGGACACATCGTCTGCGCCGCCATTCTTGAAGATTTCTTTGGCGCGTGTAACTTCCTTGCCGTCGACCGCGTGCACCGACATCAGGATGTTCCCGCCGCGGATTTTGCCTTCGTACTGCTTCGCCTCGAGTTCTGGAATTCCCATCCCAATAAGCGCTCCAGTTACGCCGCCAGCTGCCGCCCCTGCGCTCGCACCGGCGAGTGCCGCCATGATCGGTCCTGCCGCGATAAAGGGTCCAAGGCCTGGGATTGCGAGCGATCCGATGCCCACTAACCAGCCCAGTGCACCGCCCAGCAGGGCACCGCCACCGGCTCCGGTTGCCGCGCCTTCAGGTGCCTTCGTATGTTGTTCATGAGCAAAATCGCGAGTTCCGGTTTTATCCGGAAAGAGCACCGAAATATCATTTTCGGAAAATCCCGCGGCCTTTAATTGATCGGCAATACTGATTGCCTGACTTTCGGTCTTTGCGATACCGAACACTGCCTTTTCCATTTCATTCTCCTATTGGCTAGCAACTTCTAGTTCGTTGTCGACTTTGTCCGCCCCGGCAATCGCCTGAGCTTTTGACGCTATGACTTCTTTTTCCTGATCAGACTTGACGGGACCCCGAAGCGTCACTGCGCCATTCGTGCTGATGATCTTGATGTTGTGCGCCATCATCGAAAGTGAATCGTCTTTGACGATCGCGCGGCGAATGGCGGCCGTCAGGTGCAAGTCGTCCTTGTTATTGGACTGCTCACCCGCGGTCAGTGCATTATCGGCGCGGTCACGTACATTGACCCCAGTGTTGTCGGGCGCGTTCTGAGCGTTGGCATTCGCGTAAACACCACCTGTCAGAAGCGCAATCGATAGAACTATTACTCCCTTATTCATACTTTCCTCTCTGAGATGCGATATACGTTCATGGCACCCTTCCATTAAGCTAATAAGCGACTGATAACCCGCTCCAGACATCGAGTTATCGACTGATGTTCATGGTGCACCTGTTGTGCCAACCATCAAGGGCCCTGTTTGCAACGCCGTCCTTTCGTCAGGGCGAATGCATTTATTGGAATAAATCGAGAAGAGGTAAAATGTACGGAGGAATCATCTCCGGACCAACCGGAAAGGTCAGCTATTCAAGGGCGTTACCGAGTTCGCCTCGCTAATGTGAGTTTGCACCGAGGAGTTGCGATGCCACCGGACCAATTCGCTTTGGATGACTGATACCAAACCCGACAGTCAGCCTTCACGCTTGATACCAGGTCTTAACTAACTCGACCTCGGTGGTGCTCTAAGACATGCTAGGGATTGGTTTCTGCAGCGCGGCTTAATACGATCAGGGACCGCGGCTCGGCCATGAGTTCACTGCCAGCCGGGTGACTTAAGGTATTGCCATTCTCCGATTCGGTGAACTCTTTCGCGGTTGAGAATTCAAAGCGCCAGTTCTTTCCCCATTTTTCGGGCGGCAAAACGAAGTTCACAGGTTCCCAGTGCGGGTTGAAGATGAGGTAAAACGAACTATCGATAATGCGCCGCCCAAATTGATCGGGTGTCGGAATGACTTCCCCATTCAGGAAGACGGCGAGCGACTTGGCAAAGCCGTTGCTCCAATCCTCGTCGGACATCACTTTCGCGTCGGGACGAAACCACGCGATATCGTCCACGGAGCCGCGAATCGAGCGACCTTGATACCACTTCCGACGTCGAAAGACCGGATGTTCTTTTCGAAACTTGATTATTTGACGCGCAAACTCCAACAGATCCTTGTCAGCGCTTTGCCAATCGAGCCAGGACACCTCGTTATCCTGACAATACGCATTATTGTTTCCCTTTTGGCTACGTCCTATTTCATCCCCCGCCGAAAGCATGGGGACCCCCAAAGAAAGAAACAACGTCGCGAGGAAATTTCGTCGCATCAACGATCTTAGCTCAACGATACCGCCATCATTGGTCGGCCCCTCAGCCCCACAGTTCCATGAACGATTGTCGGAATTGCCGTCGCGGTTCTCTTCGCCGTTCGCTTCGTTGTGGCGATCGTCGTAGCTGACGAGATCGGTAAGGGTGAAGCCATCGTGAGCCGTAATAAAGTTTACACTGGCGTATGGGCGCCGGCCATTCGCTTCATAAAGATCGGAGCTACCCGTGAGCCGTGATGCGAATTCACCAATAGTCCGATCCGAACCACGCCAGTAATCGCGCACACAGTCGCGATACTTGCCGTTCCATTCCGACCATAGCATTGGGAAATTGCCGACCTGGTATCCTCCCGGTCCCAGATCCCAGGGTTCTGCGATCAGCTTTATCTGAGAAAGCACCGGATCCTGATGTATAATATCGAAGAACCCGGATAGTCGATCGACTTCGTAGAGCTCTCTGGCCAAAGCCGCCGCGAGATCGAAGCGGAAACCATCAACGTGCATTTCAAGCACCCAGTACCTGAGGCTGTCCATTATGAGCTGCAGGGTACGGGGATGGCGCATACTTAAGGTGTTGCCGCATCCTGTATAATCCATGTAGTAACGTGGCTGGTCCTCGACCAAACGGTAATACGCACTGTTGTCGACACCCCTGAAACAGATCGTAGGTCCCAATTGGCTGCCCTCGGCGGTATGATTATAAACAACGTCAATAATCACCTCGATGTTGGCCGCGTGAAGCGTGCGCACCATATTCTTGAATTCCGCGACTTGATCTCCTGGTGCAGCGCCATGCGAGAAGCGGTTGTCGGGTGCGAAAAAGCCGATTGAGTTGTATCCCCAGTAGTTGGTCAACCCGCGCTCGATTAAGTGACGCTCTGGAATGGCTTGATGGATCGGCATCAGCTCTACCGCGGTGATTCCGAGCCCGGTTAGATAGTCGATCGATGCTGGATGAGCGATTCCAGAATAGGTTCCGCGCAGAGGCTCGGGAATCCCAGGGTGCAATTTGGTGTGTCCTTTGACGTGAAGCTCGTAGATGATGGTCTCGTGCCACGGCGTTCGCAATTGAGTGTCGTTGCGCCAGTCGAAAAATGGATCGACGACGACGCTTTTCGGAACAAACTGGGCACTGTCTCGATCGTCGCGCGAAAGGTCCGCGTCGGGGTGTCCAATCTGATAGCCGAACACCGCATCGTCCCACTTCATCGGGCCGTCGATTGACTTGGCGTACGGATCGATCAGGAGTTTCGCCGGATTGAACCGGAAGCCACGAGCGGGGTCATATGGGCCGTGAACACGATATCCATAGCGCAAGCCCGCTTTTAGTCCGGGGAGGTAAACGTGCCATACGCCATCGGTCTTTTCTGTAATAGGTATTCGAGCAGTTTCCCGGCTTTGATCGGGTTCCTCAAACAAGCATAGTTCCACCTTCTCGGCGTTTTCACTGAAGAGCGCGAAGTTAACCCCCGCTCCATCCCAATTGGCGCCTTGAGGGTAAGGTGCACCTGGCAAAAGTTCGTGGACAGTCATCGGTGACCTCTCCCGTACCGGCCGAATCCGGTTGCAATGAATTATGAAATGTTAATGGCAGCCGACGGCAGACTCACAGACATAGCGTTCGCGCTTGCGGAGCGTGAAGCGTGAAAGATTTCCAACAGTTCTTTCATCGGGTCTTTTTCCTTGCGTACAGAATTATCCTCCGCTAACGCGCATCTTAGCCGTCCAATAACCAGGTCCCGCAAAAGCTGATCATCGCGATTGTTTCGACAGTGGAAACAGCTTTTTGGGTTCCAGTCGATAAGCCAGAACGATGCCAAGCACAGGGGGGCGGAGGATCTAGTCATCATTGCGATGATTGCAACGTGGCGTTTATCCCCGTCGCCCACGAGACATTTTTCTTACTCAGAGACAAAACCCAAACCGCCAACGATTCTTTCCCAAAACCTTGGGCTGGCACAGCGGTTGCTGTATTTCCGACGAGCTCGAGATCAAAAAGGGAAATTCACATGGCACCATCGGTAAGCTCCTTCAACCGCTACAGCATCTATGATTTCCGCAATTTCTGCGCAATTACTAAAATGAATCCCGATGGTACCAGGCGCGAATCGAAGCGTGAACGCCATGACGATCGGAATCCCAGTGCGGCCAAGTACAACATCCGTGATCGTGCGATCGGATTGGCAGAGCCAGTCGATTGAATGCTTGTTCGCGGCAGTATCGGAAAATACCGCACCGGTTGGGAGTAGGATAATCCGGCCGGTTTGGCGATCGATTCGATTCTAGTTAGAAACCGACTACTCTTCAGTTCGGCCGAAAATCCACACATCAAAGCTCTGTGCGATAGCAGATCTCTCTCGCTGCTTTCGCGCTCAGCCAATGTGATCGAGTAGGGCGGCGGCGTTACTGTTGCCGGAGTTCCGTCCAGCGGTCTTGAAGCCTTCCTTTGCACTTTTGACGTCGATTTCGATGAAATGATGCGTCAGCTCACATCCTTGCTGTGAATCCATCGCGAGTGCTAGATAGCATCTCTTTGATGCTTAAAGTGGTATTTTGCAATGGTGCATCACGGACCATGGGAAATTGAGCTAAGTGAAATTACTGACGATAGGCTTCTTAGCTTTTGCCGCAGTGGTGTTGTCTTCCCAAATCGCGTGCGCGGGAACAAGAGGCGTCGGCAAGGATATTAATTCGCTCTCTCGACCCTTGGTGGACTGTGGAACCTTGCCTCCTGCCACTGATCCCGATTTTCTCACGCATTTGACCGCCTTCATGAATGCCTTCTGCTACAAGACTGAGAACTGGCAGCACGACGCGCAAGTGCGGACAAGCGACGCGGTGCATCCTTACGTGCGACTTTGGTACTCGCCAGCGTTGTACAAGTGGATGATTGAGGGCCGAGTAACCAATGTGCCGGACGGCGCAATGGTCGTAAAGGAACAATATCAGTCACTCGACTCGCCATTGATGGGCTGGACGGTGATGGTCAAGGACTCGAAGGTTTCCTGGGATGGCTGGTACTGGGGCGACCTGGTGTATCCGAGTCCGCCAAATCCTAACGCACTCATTCCGCAACCGGGCGAGGGATGTGCCGAACCTCAAGTGATCTTCAATGGGGTCGGGCTCCCGTGTCTGAATTGCCACGCATCAGCAATCGATAATCAAGGAACCTATTCGAGCACCGCCTATCTCTCAGCCCACTCGAGCGCCGGCCTGCGAAGTAGCCGCCCGACTGTGGATATGCATCACGTGATCTTGGCCGCGGAAGAGACGCTCGCGATTGAATCCGGCATTCCACCGACTTTCACCGGACTCACTTTAGAGGACATATTCGGTGACTTCGATTTGCGACAACCGATTCCGTGCATGGTCTCTCAGGCGTTGGACCACGTTGTTTCCGCTGGCCAAGTGGTTGGCGGCCCAGCGGAATTCGTAACTTCTGACCAATGCTCGTCCTGCCATGACGCGAGTGGCACGCTCTTCACCCGCACGCCAAACATGATCTATCAGCCCCAGGCCTCGCCGCCATCTGCGCAGCCTCCTCCACCTCTGAATCTCTCAACTTATGGCGAGTGGCGCTTTTCGATGATGGGCCTCGCCGGTCGCGATCCGGTATTTCTGGCACAGCTCGATACCGAATCGACGCTGCACGCGAAACTGGCGGGCAAGCCGGACGGCGCGGCCTTCGTGCAGGATACGTGTCTCAAATGCCACGCAGTGATGGGCCAACGGCAATATCATATCGATAAGGGCTCCGCGCCCGCCACTTTGTTCACTCGAGGTCAACTCCAGGATCCGAATTCCAAGTACGGTGCGCTGGGCCGAGACGGCGTCTCCTGTGCGGTATGCCACCACATGTCGGCGGACAACCTTGGCGATCCTTCAACTTTCACGGGTAACTTCATTGTAGGTTCGCCAGGCGAGGTCTACGGGCCATATCCATCAGATCCGGATCCGAGTGGGGCGAAAACCGGCGATAGTGTGATTCCCTTACCCATGGAGAACGCACTTGGTATCACACCGAAGTTTGGGGCGCATGTAAGCGATGCAAAAATGTGCGCGTCCTGCCATACGATCATCCTGCCGGTGTACGACGCCGACGGGAACCAGGTGATTGAGAACGGCCAACCTAAGGTTGACTACGAGCAGACCACCTTTCTCGAGTGGCAGAATAGCAAATTCTCGAACACGGCCTGCCAAACCTGCCACATGCGGACGAACTACGACCATCAACCGTTGCAGTTCAAAATTGCTAACATTGAGGACAACACATTTCCGGCGATACCTGAGACGGGACCGTCCACGCGTCTTCACGATAACGATTTGATATTGGAAGAACGCACGAGGTACCCGCGCCATGATTTGCTGGGCATCAATTTGTTTACGATGGAAATGTTCGATCAGTTTCGGACTGATCTCGGACTATACAAATTCAATCCCGATCTGCCGAACCCGTTTTACAAAGAGCTTTTCGGCCAGCGCACCGCTGTCGCCAACGCGATCGCGCAAGCCCAAGCGGAGACGGCGCAGGTCAGCATTCTTTCAGTCAGCAAGGTGGCCGGTATCCTGAATGCCGAAGTTAAAGTACAGAATCTCACCGGTCACGATTTTCCGTCCGGTGTAAGCTTCCGCCGTGCGTTCGTCAATTTTCAAGTGCTCGATGCCCACGGTAAGGTCCTATGGGCCTCGGGCAACACGAACTCAGAGGGTGTCATCGTGGACACATCGGGCAAGCCGTTAATTAGCGAGTTCTTCAGCCCCGCGCAGCAGACCTATCAGCCGCATTTCTGGAGTGGAAACCCGATCACCAACGATCGTCAGGTCCAGATCTACGAAGAACTGATGGTTGACCCACAAGGCTTACTCACCACAAGTTTTCTAAGCCTCGATCACAAAGTCAAAGATAATCGTCTCCAGCCCGAGGGGATGTCGCCTACAGGTCCAAATTTCGATCTAACGGCGCCGGTCGGCGTCGGGGGCGATCCAAATTACACGGACGAAAGCGGAACCAGCGTGGTGCGGTATGAAATTCCCGTCTCGGACCGGGCCGCGGCGGTGCGAGCAACCTTATACTATCAATCCATTCCGCCATATTATCTGCGGCAACGGGCGACGGAAGGCCAAGGCCCCGACACCGCACGACTGGTAAACTTCGCGCGGGAACTGGACGTAAACCGGTATCAGGAAATTCGTAACTGGAAGCTCCAGATCGCGACCTCCGGTACCATAACAATTGAATAGACGTCTTGACGACTGGTGCAGGCTCGACTCACCGAGCAGGACTCCGAGCCCAACCGTTTTCCTGTCTCTCGATGGGAAAATGCGGCTGCTACCATATTTTTCGTCAAACTGAGAAAACAAAACAGGATTGAATCCCGTGCTAACCGAAACAACTATCTCAACATTTGCGCCTGGGCGCGGGGCCGTCATAACTGGCGGCGCAAGCGGTATCGGTCTCGCGACGGCGCGACAGCTGGCAGCATTCGGCATGCGCGTATGCATCGCCGATCGAGATCGAGCTACGCTCGAAAAGGCCGAGCAGGAACTAACCGGCGTGGCGCGCAACGGCGCTGACGATGTGCTGGCGGTGGAGACGGATGTATCATCGTGTGACGATATCGAGCGCTTGGGCGAGCAGGCTTTCGGCCGCTTCGGCGATATCGCGCTCCTGATGAACAATGCTGCCGCATTTCGTGGCGGCGACGCACTCTCAGACCCTGAGGGCTGGCGCCGCATTCTGGATGTGAATTTGTTAGGTGTTCTTAACGGTGTCCAGCGCATAGGGCGTGCAATGGTCGAGCGCGGCAAGCCTGGCTTTATCGTGAACACCGGTTCCAAGCAGGGCATCACGTCGCCACCCGGAAACACCGCCTACAATGTTAGTAAGGCCGCAGTCAAAGCATTGACCGAAGGACTGGCGCACACCCTGCGCAATCTTCCGGGCTGCCAGATCAGCGCACATCTTTTGATTCCAGGATTCACCTACACCGGCGATGCGGCAAAGCGGATACCTGTGAAGCCGGCCGCAGCATGGTCGGCGGAGCAAGTAGCGGAGCGGCTGGTGCAGGGACTCGAGCGCAATGAGTTCTACATTCTGTGTCAGGATAATGAGACTACCCGCGACCAGGACGAGCGACGTATCCTCTGGGCGGCAGGGGACCTGGTCGAAAATCGCCCGGCGTTGTCCCGCTGGCACCCCGATTACAAAGACGCGTTCGACGCTTTCATGAGAATGCCGCGGCCCGCCGAAAAATGAATAATCGGAGTAAAGATGATGAGATCGAAATCGAGTTCGACCATTAGCCATCGCGAGGTAATTCCAATGAATCTTTTGGAATGCCCGGACGGCATCGGAGCAGGCGCGTCATTTGTGGTGCTGCGGACTTGAATGTCATGGAGCCGCGTTCCTAAAGGTGTAGCAATGAGCAAATCGCAGGTACTCGCCAGCGATGACAATTCTGTAAAACCGACGGACCGGCGCTTCGGCTTCGAGGCGGACACTAAATGCCTTCCGATGTACGTCAAGCGAACGCTCGATCGGGTGAAACTCAAAATAGGCCGTGCGCAATGGTTGGCAATCACCGATCAGGAGCGGCTGGCGATCGGCCGTGTCTCCGCGGAGAGCGAAGCGGATTGCGCGAGCGCACAAGAATTGGTTCGCGGCATTCTCCGCCGCTATGGCGTCGAGCCGGAGTTGCTTCCAGCGAGTGTTGAGCGATCGGCCGATCCTCCTGCTGAAGTCCCTGCGGTCGTGACGGAAAGTGCGCTCGAAGTGGGATTTATTGTTGATCAGGAACAATGGTCGAAGCTGGATGCCGACCAGCGGTTTGCCCTCACCAAACTCGTCGATTCGGGCAAACAGAATAAGCGCAAACGAGCTTTGATCGAATTTTTGGGCGAGGGCAGTGAGCGCAAAAGAGGACTGTGAAGATTACCTCGCTAATCCTGAGGTAGATTGAATCGACGCTGCTCCGCCGGCCAACGAACGGCTCCGTCCCGCGATCGTTCCCGCTTGAGCCCGCGCGGAGCATCGATACCTCGATTTCCAAAGGTCGCATCGTTATCATGCCGCTGTCCGCGACACTCCAGAATCCCATCGATGGAGAAAGCAAAAAGGAGGTCGGTTACCGATGAAACTCGCACTATACCTGCCCAACTTCAGGGACAAAGTAACTGTCAGCGAGATCGTCGATCTCGCTCACCTCGCCGAGGAGCTCGAGTTCGATTCTATTTGGACTCTGGACCGTATCGTGGTTCCGGAAGCGTCCGACCGTCAGGAGCTGCGCAAACCCTTCGGTTTCATGAAGGAGTTTCCGCTCGCCTTGCCCGTCGCTGCGAGGGGCGAGTTTTTGCACGGGCTGCCGCTCATTCCTTATCTGTCGGCTATCACGAAGAAGATCAGGGTTGGTGTCAGCGTGATCGACACGCCGTATCGCGCTCCCGGAGTTCTGGCTGCGGAGATCGCGACCTGGGATCACCTTTCGGGCGGAAGGGTCAACGTTGGCGTCGGAACCGGCTGGATGCCGGAGGAGTTCGAGGCTGCGAGTGCCGGGCACATCTACGAAAGGCGCAACAAACACGTGATCGAGACGATCGAGATCATGCAGGGTATCTGGACGCACGATCTCTTCGAGTATCACGGCGAATTCGCCTCGTTTCCAAAATGCGGTTTCGGCGTGAAGCCGGTGCAGAAGCCTCATCCGCCGATCTTTTTCGGCGGCCTCGGGGTACCGAAGATCGCGGCGAAACGGGTCGCCAAATACGGCTTAGCGGGTTGGATCGGAATACAGGACACTCCGGAAGACATCGCGAAATGGCGGACAGCGATCAAAGATGAACTAGAAATGATCGGCAGTCCGCGCTCGATCGACGATCTCGAAATCGCCAGCATGCTCTTCTTCGACATCACGAGCGAAAAGACGGATCAAACTCCTAATGGGAAACTGACTCCGTCGATGACGGGCACGCCGCAGCAGCTCACCGATAACCTCAGGCGCTACAAGGACGCCGGCTTGACACTTCCGCTGCTCTGGCCTCCGTTTAGGGGCGTGCCGACGGCGAAAACCATGGTGGATTTGAGAAGACTCAAAGAGGACATTCTACCGAAAGTGCAGTAAGGAACCGTGCGGCATCGCTGAACCGATCGCGAGACGACGATAACAAATCCTTATGCCGCGCTGACCCGAAACCGCGGCTCCATACTCTGCAACCTCTGCGCTGAATGCCAATGGTCAGAGCGTCGAGGTCATTCGTGTTCTCCTGCCGATTCGCGCCTCGGTGCAGCTTCTGTCGATGCGACGCACGCGCCTTGTGCACCAGCCGGACCTGTGTTACCCGCAGATTTAGAACCGCTGGGTCACTTCCGAACAGAAGGGATTCCTTCGCGCAAAGGAGATTTAGATGCCCGAGTCCATCAAGCAAGATGCGGTCGTTGTGCGCAACGAAAAAGTCGTGCGGCGCTTCATCGACGCGTGGGCCGCGCTCGATGTGGACGCCGCGATGGCTTGTATTGCGGACAACATCGTCTATATCAACCAGCCGCTGGAACCCGTGGTCGGATCCGCAAACGTTCGCAAGATAATTCAGGGCATCCTCGAGCGCACCAGGAAAGTTGAGTGGAAACTGTTGAACGTCTTTGGGCGCGGTAACACGATTTGCACGGAACGGCTCGATTGTTGGGATTTCGATGGTCGCGGATGGGGTCTGCAACTGCCATGCATCGGAATGTTCGACCTCGATGCAAACGGGAAAATCTGCGGTTGGCGCGATTATTTCGACAACCAGCTCTGGTTTAAGAACGGCGGTCCGACGCTGCATGTCTGAAGTGCGCGTCTCCGGGGGAGAATATATATGACCTCAATAGACCCGATCGTTGAGCGCAATGAAAAGGTGGTGCGTGAATTCATCCGCGGATGGGAGACGCTCGATCTTGCGCTGGTGATGGCACAGGTCACGGACGACATGTGCTACCTGAACCAGCCACTGGAGTCGGTTCGCGGCCGCGAAAACGTCGCTAAAATGATTGGATCGATCTTCGCGCCCGCAAAAAAGGTCGAGTTCAAACTGCTCAACCTGTTCGGTTCGGGCAACAAGGTATTGACCGAGCGGCTCGACTGCTGGGACTGGGACGGTAGCGGTTTCACGCTCAAGCTTCCGGTTTGCGGGATGTTCGAGTTGAACGAGGCGGGAAAGATTTACGAATGGCGCGACTATTATGACAACGAGCATTGGACCAAGTACGGCGGTCCCAGCCTGATTTTGTAGATTGATTTCGACCGCATGCGAAAGGTCAGATAATGAGTGACGGCCCGGCGTAGGCCTCACCAAGCAAAGTTGGAGGTGACGATGGCGTCATCGGAATGGAGTGAGCGCAGCATCTCACTCGCAGGAATCAAGCTCCCGATCATTACCGCCGGCAGCGGCCGTCCGTTGCTTGTTCTCAATGACGAGTTTGGATACCCGGGATGGTTTAAATGGCAGTCGGCGCTCAGCCGCGATCACACGCTGATCATCCCTATGGCGCCCGGTTTCGGGCGCGCGCCGCGGATCGAATGGGTCGAGAGCGTCCGCGACCTGGGTTGCCTGTACTCGCGGATGCTTCGCGAGGAGGGTCTGACGGATATCGATGTAGTCGGATTTTCGTTCGGCGCATGGGTCGCAGCCGAGATGATAGCGAGTTGCCCCCATCAATTTCGCCGCGCGGTGTTGGTTGCGCCTGGCGGAATCAGGCCGCCGGTCGGCGAACTAACGGACAGTTTCAACTATCCAGCGAACGACTTCGTGCGCCTGACGGTGCTCGATCCCAAGGCGACCCCGGAGTTCTCGCTGCTGTACGGGGAGCCTGGCCCGGATCAGGCGGAGCGCCTCGATGAAGCGCGAGCGCAGTTCGCACGCCTGGCATGGCAGCCCTACTTTCACAATCCGAGTCTGCCCTATCTGCTGGAAGGAGCAGGCGAGTCGCAGGTGCTGATAATATGGGGCGCACAGGACAAAGTGGTGCCGCGCTCCGCGGTCGAAAAGTATAATCAGGTAATAAAGGGCTCAAAGTTGGTGGTGTTCGATAACTGCGGACATCGGCCCGAAATCGAGCAGTCCGAAAAATTCGTCGGCGAGTTGAAAAAATTTTTAGCCTGAAATTCGTACGGACAGGCACAGACATTTGCGGAGGTAGCTGCCATGCACATGATGTGGTTCACCGAACGGGCATACCATTACGATCCGGAAGTCGAGCCGGAAAAGTATCACGCACTGGAAAATCAGATTCTGAAGATTCGCAGCTTCTTTGGCACGCCGAATCGCTTCTTCGACGCCGAGCACGGTGCTCGCCTGCTCAACCAGTATCTGGACGAAAAGGTCTATACCGATCAGGAGCTGTTGAACTTTGACGGCGTAATGCTCAACGAGCATCACGGCACCCCGTTTTGTATGGGCGCGGTAATGGATGTCGAGGCCGCCGCGCTCGCAGCCAAGACCAAGCGGGTCAAGATCGTGTTGCTGGGTAACCCGGCCGCCACTGTCGCCAATCAACTGCGCCTGGCCGAAGAGCTTGCGATGATCGATCTGATCTCGGGCGGCCGGCTGGTGTCCGGATGGGTGCGGGGCGCGGGCAGCGAACAGTTCGCCAACAACACCAATCCGGCGCTTAATCGCGAGTTGTTCGAGGAAGCGGTGGACTTTATCGAGAAGGCCTGGACCACGCCCGGACCATTTCGCTACGAAGGCAAGCGGCTGCATTTTCGCCACGTCAATCCGTGGGTACTACCGCTGCAAAAGCCGCGTCCGCCGTTCTGGATTCCGGGTCTTATCAGCCCCGACACCGTGGCCTGGTGCGCCCGCCGCCGTTACCCGTACGTTGCGCTGGCGACACGGCTCGAACCCACCATGGACCTCTGGGAAATCTACGGCAAGACCGCGGCCGCCGAGGGCTATCAGGCCGGCCCAGAGAATTTTGGCTACTTGCAGCCGGTGATGGTGGGTGACAACCAGGCGCGTGCCGAGGAACTGGGGAAGCGGCTGCTGTTTGGCGGCGCCTTTGCCCATTTCGCGCGGCCCGAATGGATGTTCCCACCCGGCTACAACTCGCGTGAGGCGACGCGGCGCCTTGCGACGCTCGATGGTCCCAACACCTCGGGCAAGCCGATCTTCTCCGCCACCGGGGAGGAGTCCGAAGCGCAGATCGAGGAGATCAAGCGCGGCATCTACGCTGGCTATCCGCAAGTCCAGAAAGACCTGCAAATGATCGCGGGCACGCCCGATAACGTGATTCCGAAGCTCAAGATGATCCTCGAGGTGCTGCGCCCAGGGATTTTCTCTTTCTGGCTTGATGGTCCCGTTTCCGCCGGCGACCGCAAGCGCTGTCTTGAGTTGCTCAATCGCGATGTTATCCCGGCTCTGCGCGAGCACGGCAAGAAGCTCGGGCTGGTTTCGCCCTTCGAGCGCGCCCCCGGCTCGGTGCCTCTGGTACGCGAAACAGGATATGCAACGGTCTCAAATCCGGGCGCGCTGAATTACTCTGAAGCCGTCGCCTAGCGAGCGGTTGAAGAGGATTAGGAAAGTCCACCGCGGGCCGCAGCGAAATGTCGCTTCGGCCCGCATCGATAATCCGGGACACGCCCGGGTAGAGAACCCCAAGAATTTATGGCGATGACCCCAGAAGACGAAAAGTTGATCCTCGTGATGAATAAGGTCTATGCGGGTACGAAGGCGGACGCTCTGGACTGGCAGCCGAGCGAGGACCCAAACATTTTCGCCGTGAAACTCACTGATTACACGCTTTCACTCGAGCGTGCGCCCGAAACAGAAAAAACACCCGAAGGATTCAACTTTAGTATCGTGAATAGTGACGGGTTGGTCCTTCAGGAATTGGACAGTCATTTGGCGACCAAACACGGGTTCGCGGAAATGAAGGACCTCTTCGATCGAGCCCGACGTCATGCTGTGGATATAAATGGCGCGTTGAATGATCTGATCCGCGAACTTGACGAGTTATCGAGCGAAAGATCGTAGCGCAGGAATTCGGACTGCGCTTTATCTTCAAGCCTCTCAGCCCATAGATATCCGTTTTTTCGCGCTACTTATATCCCCATTCGCGACGCGCCCTTAAGCGAGAGTTGCTACCGTTACCGCAGCGGCTATTGGTTACTTTTTCGCAAGCGGAGACGACTTCAGCAGTATCCAGCTTTCGAATTTGAGTGGCGGACTGTCCATTGGGGAGGGCGGCAGCACGATCATCAGGAGTGCGCGGTTGCGCCCTTCGCGCGCATTCAGCGTTAGCGTCTGTGCCGCTTGCGCCTTCGGCTCGCGCCCTTGCGACTTCCGATCTAATACCGTGGCGAGGTCGAAGCTCACCGCGTCATTGTTACGACCCGCTGTAACGAAGTCGCCAGAGAGCGCGAGAGAGGTTCCACCGATTTCGAGATCAGCAGATGAGGGGCAGCCGAAATCGCACCCGATAAGTCCCGATCGTGTAATCCAGAAGGGCCCGATGAGGCGGTTGTAGGCTCCAGTATCCACGCTGATGCCGATGGGTGCCGGTGGCGGAACGCTCACGGGAGATTCGATCGCTTCACCCCATTTTGTGAGTCCTAATGCGGCCAACTGCACCGCGGGAGGCTGATGTTTCGTAAATGGACTGTCCGTCACGCTACTGAAAATCGGAGCGAGGCGCTCCAGCGCGCCCAGATCGTAAAGCGATTTCAAAATAGATGCGATACGCTCGTTCGACCTTACCAGGTATTTGAAGGTCGCGACGCGCGGAGGATCGAGCTTCAACCGGCCGTCGGAAAGCAACTTCGCTTTGTCCAGCACGCGCTGTAATTGAGCGAGCTGGCTGCGTACCGACGTAGCGGCAGATCCCCACGGTCCAAACGACGAAAGCACCAATCCGATCGCGAGGCTCGCCGGGATCACGCGCAAATCCATCCGGCCGCGCGTTGATCCGAGATACGCCACCATCGCCGCCAGCCACAGTGCGAAGAGCACCAGGCAGTAGCGTTCAGGTGTGACACCGTACTCACCGATCCGTTGCCAGACCGCAAGCATGAGCAGAACGGTGGGTAGAATCATCAGCCAGAACCAAGACCGCATAAACCATCGCACCGGACGGTAGCCAGCGTCGCGCCACGGATACGCCACCATGTAGCTCGCGGTGCCGATAGCTCCGAAGGCGAGCACTAACCAGCCGATTTCCCCTTTCGGCATTGACCGAACGATCGCAATTTTGAATGCATAGATATGCAGGACGACCGAATAAACCAGGATCAGCGGGACCAGGGCGAAATTGAGCACAGTCGAGACTGATTTTTCGATCAGGCCCGGATTGGGACTGAGGGCGAACGGCTGATCGAACTCCACCGGCACCATCGACAGCGCGAACAACGGTGCGAACAATACTGCACCGGTAGTCCAGATGTGCGCGTGGGAATTGCCGACGGTGAAATCGAACAGGAAGGTCAGGCTCGCGAGCAACAGCGAGAGTCCGCCGCATACAATTAGAAGCGCAACCAGCGCCATCCCAAGCGCGATGCCCAACTGTAAATTGAAGCGCCAGAAAGACTCGATTGTGCCGGCGCGGCGAAGGTGTGCCGTGCACATCGTGGCAAGGGCCAGGCCTAGCAACGCCATCAAGCTCTGACCGTAAAGGTCGCCATGCAGGTACTGGATAGCGGCAGCAGCACCGGCGGCAAACAGCGCAGTTCCGAGATTCCAGACGGTCGCGAGATTTCGGCTGAGCGCCCACAGATGGGCGGCGAAACTTGCCAGGAACGCCGCGGAACAGGCGAAGATCAACTGGCTTTCGAGAGTGTCGCTCATACGAATGATATGAGCGACTTGCAGATTGAGCAGGACCGCCAGGCTCGTTGCGATTGCGACCGGGATTGGAAATCTCGACAGCGATCGGACTTGTTCCGGCAGATTTAGAACTGTTTTCATCGATGCGGCGCCATCGAGGAAAGGGCGAAGGAAATGGATAGCATAGACAGTTTGGAATGTTGATGAATCCGAACGTGGCGCGGCGCTCCTTAGCTGCGGCTCGGCGCCCTATCGAGGCTCCTTCAATAGCAGGGAGACCAGGGCTGCCGACCTTATCCCTTTTGCAGAACGCACCTCACGAGCGTAAGTTGCTTGTACGCGAAATCGGGCCGAAAGAGGGACGGAAAATGCTGCACGTCGCCCCTTCAAGGTTGAACCAGAACTAACTGCAGGCAGCCCTTGCCTGCGGCCCGAGATGAAGAGCCTAAAGGAGGCGCCCGACAATGACCCGCACAATTCCGATGCGCAACGGCATTTTCCTTGCCCCGTTTCATTCCCTCGACCAGGATCCAACCGAAGCACTTCACCGCGACCTCGAACTACTCGAGAACCTGGACCGGCTGGGTTACGAGGAAGCCTGGATCGGAGAGCACCATTCCGCGGGCTTTGAGATCATCGCTTCACCTGAGGTCTTCATCGCGGCCGCGGCCGAGAGAACGAAAAAGATTCGCTTGGGCACGGGAGTTGTCTCGCTGCCGTATCACAACCCACTGATGACGGCGAATCGAATCATTCAACTGGACCATCAAACCCGTGGCCGCGTCATGTTCGGCGTAGGTCCCGGCCTGCTCCCCTCCGATGCGATGATGCTGGGTATCGATCCAATGACCCAGCGCGATCGCATGCTTGAAGGGCTGAAGGTCATCATGCGGCTTTTCGATGGCGAGGTCGTCACCGAAAAGAGCGACTGGTACAACCTCGTCAACGCTCGCGCACATCTGCTGCCATACACCAAACCCCATCCTGAAATTGCGGTGGCGAGCGCGGTCAGCCCCTCCGGTGGACGCGCCGCGGGCAAGTACGGCTTCGGGATGTTGTGCGTGGCCGCGACCAATGCCTATGGCTTCGATGCGCTCGCTACCAACTGGCAGGCCGCAAACGAGATCGCGGCTGAAAACGGCCGCACTATGGATCGCAGCCGTTTGCGACTCGTCGGGCCGGTGCACATCGCGGAGAGTCGCGAACAGGCGCGCAAGAATGTCGAGTACGGTATCCATCAATGGATGGAATATTTCGCGCGACTGAATCCGCTAGCGCCCAAATCAACCAGCGGCAAGGATCCAATCGATGACATGATCGACTCTGGCGCCGCTGTGATTGGCACGCCCGCTGACGCCATCGCGCAGCTGCAACGCCTCGAAGCCAAGCAGGGCGAGTTCGGCGCCTTCCTGCAACTCGCCCACAACTGGGCAAGTTTTGAGAACACCATCAAGTCGTACGATCTCTGGGCTGAGCACGTCGCGCCGGTCTTCAAGAACGCTAACGCAAGCCGTCAAGCGTCGTACGACTGGACGATGTCAAACGCGCACGACTTCATGGGGCAGGCGATGAACGCGGCCGCGGCGATGATGCAGAAACACGCCGAAGAGCGCGCCGCGAAGAAGCACGAGAACGGAGAAGGCGCGGGCGTCGCGCGTAGAGCCAAGTAGTTCGGCGACCTCACCGGAAGTTACGGCGAAATCAGAGATCCACGTCGATCATCGTGAGGGCCCAAACGAGGCGAGCAACGCAGTAAAAAGGTCCTATGCAAGTCGTCGAGTTCGGCGGCGTCTTGCGTTCGCGAGCTCAGCGCATGATCAGATTCAGTCCTGCCGCCGTCGTATAGCGAGCGTCGTCGTTATACTCCTTGGGCGCTTGTTCATTTATGTAATAGGGCCGGCCCATCGTCGGCTCGCTCGCGAATGAAGCATGATGGTTCTGGATGTCCCAGTAGCTCTCGACGTCGAGCGCAGCGGTGTTGACGGGACCGACTCCCGGAACGTCAACTTTTAGCGGGAATATGCCAAAAATCTTCCAAAGCTGCCCGGACTTATCGTAAAGCTCCTCCCAGAGCGGATAGGAAAATTGGCGATCAGCGTAGATCACGCGTTCGCCGTAGCAGTATCCCCTGGCCTTGGCCGGGATTTTCTTGATGCTGATTACATCGACGTCGCGTACCTGCCAGCTCCCCCACTTGGGAGTCGGGAAACCCAATGGCATAGCCACGTCGGCCGGAAACGGCGCCGATGGTGGGTTCGCGTCGACCAGGCCGATAATTTTGCGCTGCGCCCGGTATTGGACGTCCAGTTCCGTCAAGTTTGAATCGAAGCCATTATGGAAATCCTCGAAGTTCACATCCATCCCGGCGCTTTGCGAGCAGCGGGCCGAGGTCGAAATCGATTGACTGCGGCGCAGCGACGGCAGGAAGACATAGGCCTCTTCGGGGCGTGCCGGGTCGGCGTAATTGACCGTCAGGTAAGCCGTGTACTTATCCTGCTCGGGCTGAACAGTCATGAACCATTCGGTGAAATAGCGTGCGCCAGGACCTGCCGGTTCGACGGGCGCATCGGCATCGGTATTGAAGGCCAATTGGCGCTTGACGCCGATATAAGCCTGGCAGCTGTAACTGCCGTTCCCATCAATCGAGCAGCCCGAGCCGTAAGTATCGACCACCAAGTGAGGAATGTAGCGATACCAGAGATTGGCCAACGTCTTCCATCCCATGTGTGGTTCCGCTGGGTTTGGGAAAGGAATTCCGCCGTGGTAATTCGCCAGCGAGAGCCCGCCGGTGGGAAGTTCCACGAGCTGGACCTGCTGAGCGTATTTTTCGGTCGCCGCCAGATAGTTCTTCGGCAGCGGATGAATAATCGTCGGGCCTATTTCGATCCGCACGTCAGCAGGCATCTTCCAACTGTATTTTCCGCCGAACAGTCCGATCATGCTTTCCGGCATGAAATCCTTGTATTGCTGCCAATTGGACATCGTGATCGAGGTGCCCGGGGAAATCGGCAAGGCTCCGTTTGCGGGTGCGTCGCTCGCAGCGATCGAGACTCCAACCGCGCTCGACAACCACCCGAGCATGACTAACAGGCTGAGCAGATTCATTGCTTTTCTAACTTTCATCCAGGCGCGACCTCAGGGCCTTTTGGTACCACGACTGCGCCTCGCGATCCATTGATTTCGGCGATGGGTGTCGCACTCGTGAGGAACATCGGCGCGTCCTTCTTACCCTTCGCCTAGTCATTGAATTACAGGGGCGAGAGTCTCGATCGCCGTCACGAGTAATCTGACTTTCGATAGGTGGACCAGCGTGTTCGCCTTAGAATATTTGATCGGCGCGCCGCGCGAACCTCTAGTCCACCGTCCACATTTTCGAAATGAAGGGCGCCGATCACGAAACAGAGCAAGCACCGTCCTCACGCCGACACTACGCCTGACGGTACCATCGGAGTCTTACTCAAAGACACAAGAAGGCTCCCGCGCGGGGGGCCTTCTTGTGTCTCTTACTGACGTTCATCTTCAAGGCATTTTCACCACTGCCACTAATCCGCCATGATCCGAGGGCCACAGTGGTCCTGCCGGACTCGAGACGCGATCCCAGAAATGGTTATCTATAACACCTTCGGCGACTCCCTTGATCCCGCCGTTGGTCAGCACCAGGTCAATGCGCTCCGAGAGCTCCGACGGAAAATTAGTCAGATCGGCTTCCTGACAACAGGTGTTACCAATTCGATTGTGGCCACCTGCGAGGCTCAGTTTCTCGAATGTGCA
>Ga0206923_1049_pt1 | contig 25927 bp, 21 predicted proteins | sample Alteio_BWOrgHeat_64_FD_152961 | JGI IMG/M metagenome (GOLD analysis project Ga0206923, IMG submission 152961) | Enriched cells from forest soil in Barre Woods Harvard Forest LTER site, Petersham, Massachusetts, United States -... | ecosystem: Environmental > Terrestrial > Soil > Temperate forest >...
TGAGGAAAACAGATCAAAGCGGTAAAAGTGATAGCGGCCAAACAAAGTCCCGCATACAGAGGCAAGCAGGCGGCTGCAATGGCGACAATGGCCATAGTCGTAATCAATGGGCTCTTAAGGATGTGAAGGGGAGTATCCCATCTAGTATGTATTTGAATCGGATCTGATTCAATTTTTGATAAAGCCGCTGTCATAGGGCATATAGGATAACTAAAACGGAAAAAAAGCTGTTAGAGGAAAGAACCTACCCAAATAAAATTCTCGCATGGTTAACCATTCTTGAAGATCTTATTCTGAATCATATGCCTGTGCAATGATCAGCGCGGAGAAAAAAATATTTGAGGGTAGAGAGACACAGAGTAATAAATGGCTAAAGAGAAAAAGAGTTAGCCGGGACCCTGCCCTGAGTGAGGGAGAAGGTGTCATTTGGCAATATCAAGAATTAACAAGCAAATCATTGCAGCAGCATTTGAACCTATCCCACTTGGTTGGCATCCGAACTAGTATCCCTAGATCCTTGGTTTGCTTTTGAATTTCAATGAATCTGTCTTGAAGAATGGGATTCGCCGTTGTCACACAACATAACTCTCTTCCTCAGGGCAGGGCCCGGCGAACTCTATTCCTCTTTAGCAACTTATTTTTTCTCTGCGTCTCTCTATCCTCAATTGATTTTTTCTCTGTGCTGATCATTGTACATAGCGATGATTCAGGATAAGCCTTTTCCAAGCATGTGAGAATTATATTTAGATAGGTTCAAATTATTTTAATTCGATGGTGAAGCCGTCTCCAATCCATTCGGCTTTGCAAGGGATTTGATTTTCCTGAATGATTTTCTTGGCCATCCGGGCCAAATCGCGAAGCTCGGCGTCGATGTGCTTGGGATCGTGATGAGTCACGAGCCAATGGGGTATTTTCGCCCGTTGGATCAGGGCAATCGCATTGCGGACCGAGGAATGGCCCCAGCCTGCCTTTTCAAGATATTCTTCGGGAAAATATTGGGCTTCATGGACAAGCAGATCGCACCCATTTAGGAAATCGATCAGTCCTTCGTGGGGTTCGAAAAGAGAAGGGGGGATTTCTGAAAGAGGGCCATAATACCCTTTCAACATTTCATTGTCGGTCACGTAACCGATCGTTTGATGGGGCGTCTTGATTTTAAAACAGTAGGTAACCCCGGGATGATGCGTCGTATGAAAATCGATAGTAACAGGACCAATTTGAACGGGTGTTTTCTGATGGATTGTACGGAATTCGACTTGCGCCTCCATATCGTCGAGGCGGACAGGAAAAAACTCTATCGCCATCAAGTCGTCGAACAATTCCTTGCAGCTTCTTCCCGCTCCGGCCGGCGACCAGATGATGATTTGCGTGCCTGTCTGATGCAGTGCTTCGAAAAAGGGAAACCCGATGAGATGGTCCCAATGTGTGTGCCCGAGAAAAAGATCGATTTTGCGAACCCCTTCTTTGACCAACGAGGTTCCGAGAGGGCGGATGCCCGTTCCCGCATCGAATAAAATCCGGTGCCCTCCATAATTTAATTCAAGACAGCACGTATTTCCCCCAAAATGGGCATATACATCGCCGCTGACCGCGCAAGAGCCCCTCGTTCCCCAAAATTTAAGATAGTTCATCGTCATCTTCTATTTTTTCATCTTCGAAAAGATCGGTCGATTGCGAGGCGGAAGATGCAATGACGCGGCGCGGTTTTGCCCCTTCTTGCGGACCGATGATTCCATTTTCTTCGAGTTCGTCCATTAAACTGGCCGCTCGCGCGTAGCCGATCTTGAGTTTTCTCTGAAGATAGGTAGTCGATGCGCTTTTCGAAGCTAAGACGATAGTGAGTGCCTGATCGTACATCGCATCTTTCCCTTTCGGTTCTTCTGATTCGGGATTGGCATCGAGGGACCTAAAAGAATCGAATGAGGGGATCAGATAGTTGGAGGGAGCTTGCTGGCAGATGGCGCTGATGATTTGATTGATATCTTCATCGCCTATATAAGCCCCTTGCGCACGGACAAGCTGGGAGCTTCCGGGAGGAAGGAAAAGAAGGTCGCCGTTTCCAAGAAGGCTTTCAGCTCCTTGCTCATCGAGGATGATTTGCGAGTTGACGCGGCTGGCCACTTTGAACGAAATACGGGTCGGGATGTTGGCTTTGATGATTCCTGTGATCACTTCGCGGGAAGGCCTTTGAGTCGCTAAAATCAAATGGATCCCGACAGCGCGGGCCATTTGAGCAATTCGGGCGATGGGCGTTTCTAGATCTGCGCTAGAGACCATCATCAAATCGGCGAATTCGTCGATGATCGCAACGATCATCGGCATTTGATCGGGGATCGGGATATTGAGCGAGGCTTCGATGTCTTTATTGATTTTTCTCATATTGAAGGCTGTAATATTGCGAAGGCCCAGCTGTTTGAGGATTTCATAGCGGACCTGCATTTCTTTCACCAGCCATTGCAAAGCGGCATACGCGCCGTGGGCTTCTGTAATGACAGGGGCAATCATGTGCGGCAGACGGGAATATTGGGTCAGCTCGACTTTTTTCGGGTCGACCATCAACAGTTTGACCTCTTCTGGGCGCGCGTTCATTAAAATCGACATGACGATCGTATTGATGCACACCGATTTACCCGAGCCGGTTGCGCCTGCGATCAAACAATGGGGCATTTTCGCCAAATCGGCGAATACCCAATCCCCATTGATCGCTTTTCCAAGCAGGATAGGAATTAATAGCTTGCGGCTTTTTTGCTGATAATGAAGGAGCATTTCCTTAAAACTCACTTCTTGGGGATGGAGAGCGGGGATTTCCACGCCGACAGCGGCTTTACCGGGAATAGGGGCTACGATCCGGATCGATTTGGCTTGCATGTTAAGGGCGATGTCGTTTTCCAGCGCTTTTATTTTTTGCACCTTTACGCCGATCGAAGGGTGGACTTCCAATGAGGTGATTGTAGGTCCGCTGTTGATCTCTCCTACTTTCGCTTCGATCCCAAAACTCTTCAGCGTCTCTTCCAATACGGCCGCCTGCCGCAAAAGATCTTTTTTCAAAGTGGGCTGGTCCACTTTTTGCGCAGGGTTCGATAAAAGGGAGGGAGAGGGAACCTTATAGGAACTATCGGATCGGACGATCAGGCTTTTCGTCGGAATGGGAATCGGTTCTTTGGCAGGCGCCTTTACAGTAGCAGTGATTGGCGCAGGCTCATTTTTTGCTACGGGTTTAATTTTTTCCGGTTTTTCCGTTTTAGATTCTGGTTGTCCTTTTTTTTCCGGTTTCAAAAGTTCGGTGAGTTTTTTCTTAGGGAGAAGTTCCGAGGATGGAACTTTTTTTTCTTCCGGAAAATTGATTTTAAGTCCCGATGGAGGAAGGCCCGAATATCCCTTATGGGCATGTTGATTCGCTTGCGCCGAATAGGGGCTGTACAGAGGGGAGGCCGCCGGTTTTTTTTTCAAAAGATGAGCGAGCCATTTTTTTAAGAGCGCGCCGAAGGCCAGCATCCCTTGCCAAAAAGCGCGCGAATTCGAGACGATCCGCACGCGCGTAAGCAATAAGAAAGAGACGAATCCCAAACTCGAAAAGATCAATGTGGTTCCCACGGGGCTTAGGATCCTCTGCAAATTGATTCCGGGAAGATCGGAGAAAATAAAATAGAAAGGGACGCCTCCGAGATTGTAGCGGATCAGCGTTCTCGGATAGGGGGAATACATCGCCAAGGTCTCAGAAATCACTTTTCCGTCGAATATTCTAGCTTTATCGGGAAAACGCTCTCCAAAAACGCTCAGCAAAATACAGCAGGAACCTATGAAAATCGCAAAATAGACATGGTCGTAGCTGAACTGAGCCAATTTTTGTCCGCTCAATAGGCGCACTCCCAGCCAAATCAAATAGCAAGGGATCAGATAGGCTCCCAATCCAAAAGCGTATTGCCCCCCTAAAGCAGCTAGATAGCCCACATACCCCAGCCAATTGCTTTTGGGCTCCATAAAGGAAAAACTCACGAGGGCCAAAAACGCCAAAAATCCCAAAGCGATCAGGAACAACCCTTGCGCATCGGGATTGAAAGGTCTATTCCTCTTCTCGGTTTTCTTCTCGATTTTCCTAGCCATATCTAAATATCGCTGTTGCCAAAAGCCCTACACCTAAACAATACCAAGCGAAAGGGCGGACTTTTTCTTTTTCATAAACCCAAAAAACAAACCTGACCCCGAGCCATCCCAGTCCAAAAGCCGCGGCAAAACCGGCTGCATAACAACTCAAAGAAACTCCCGCCGCATCCGAATTGCCTTTCAACACCTTGACCGTTTCCAGCAACTGTCCGCCCATAATAGTAGGGACGGCTAATAAAAAAGAAAACCGGGCTGCGTTCAGCCATCCCCAACCGCAAAACCGCGCCGCAGCAATCGTCGAACCGCTGCGCGAAATCCCAGGAATCAGCGCGAAAGCTTGTGCTATCCCAATACATAACACATTAAAGTATTTTTTGGTGGGGCTGGCTGCGGCTTCGAAAAATCGATCTTTCTCGTCGGCCTTCGCACGCTCAGGAATGGCCTCCTCGTATTGTTCGCAACTGCGTTGCGTCTGCATAGGGAGGCTGGCTGCGGCTTCGAAAAATCGATCTTTCTCGTCGGCCTTCGCACGCTCAGGAATGGCCTCCTCGTATTGTTCGCAACTGCGTTGCGTCTGCATAGGGAGGCTGGCTGCGGCTTCGAAAAATCGATCTTTCTCGTCGGCCTTCGCACGCTCAGGAATGGCCTCCTCGTATTGTTCGCAACTGCGTTGCGTCTGCATAGGGAGAGTGTCCACTGTTTCGGTAAGAGGAGCGATCGTTCCGGCAAATCCAACTCTTTTTTGAGCAGCCATAAAAAGAAGCGCCGCAGTAACCATCAAAAAATACCCCAAGTAGGCCGGATCCGATGCAGCGACGCGCAGCGGTTTCAAAAGAAAATAGGCCGGAACGAGAGGCGCAAGGGCGAATGAAAATAGAGCGATTTGCCGAGGGCTTTTGAGGACTTGCCAGATATCGCGGCGCAAGTACAGAATGAGGGCCATCAGGGTCCCTGCATGGCAGATGAGGTCGAAAAAGAGGAGGTGTTCTCCGTCTAGGATGCCTAGAAATTTTTTAGCCAGCTTGAGATGGGCCGATGAACTGACGGGTAAGAATTCGGTAAGGCCCTGAACCAGTCCTAGAATCAACGCTTGAATCCAGCTCATGAACACGCCCCCCAAAGGAAATAATAAGAGAAATAACAAGGGAAATAAATGGGGCGATCGACGGGGCTCGAACCCGCGACATTTGGATCCACAATCCAACGCTCTAACCAACTGAGCTACGATCGCCATGAATTGCAACGGCCTAAAATCTTATCTGAAGGAGAGCTATTCGTCAATTCTCAGGGAAAAAACTGTCGGTTTTAGTTTTTTGACTCTATAACAGCTTGGGGTGTTTAAACTTGTCCATAAATATTTAAGTATCTAAATTGGCACAAACAAATTTTGAATTGAGATAAGGTGAACTTAAACCTCGTATTTCCAATTTCTGCTTTTGCCTTCACTGAGCCAAATAAGGGCGTTAGCAAGCCTTTTTTCTCTTGTGGCCTCCTGTTTGGCCTCGACAATCCAATCCAAATACTCTTTTTTCTTGCTGATTGAAAGGCCCTGAAAGACTTTTAGGGCAGTATTGTTTTTTTGCAAGGCAGCCAGGAAGAAATCGGGAATTTCAAGTTTCGCCTTCGGGGCGGCTGGTTTTTTAGGAACCTTGATGCCCTCTTCATTAAGCCTAATCGCTTCTCGAAGGTATTCCAAAAGGATTTCATTTGGGGGCAAATCTTGAAGAGATTTAATTCGGCCAAATTGTCCCATAGCGAAGGCGCGATCTTTATCCATGATCTTGTGGGGATCTTTCATAATGGACCCTTTCCAAAAACCAAAAGCGCAATGCTCTTGGAATGCGGCCATGAAGCAAAGCATCCCTTTGTATTCAAAGTGAGGAAAATTCCATTTGGTCGTTTCCACTACCTCCGCACAAATCTGGTGAACGAGCTTTCGCAAGTGTCTCAAAATCGGCTTGGCAAAGGGTTTGGAATTCTCGATGTAGGCGTCGATCTGTTTGTCTTGTGTATCCATATGCTGATTTTCCAAATAAGCCGAAATTTTACAACGGCTTGGAAAAAGAAGTTAAGCATTAAAATTTGTTTAGCGATTCTCGACGGGCGAAAAACGGAGAGCTAAGCAAAAAAGGACGAAGAGATAGAAGGGGATGATCCAGGCCGAAAAAGCCAGGGTCCGGATCGAATAGTCGAGGGCCAAGGGAGGGTAAGCGGCGAGGTCGAGAAGTTGAGCGGTCAAAAAATCGGTGATGTGAAAAAGGATCGATGCGGCTGGCGCGATGAATAAATGGACGAGGCAGGAAACGAGCAGGGAAAATAGCGCGATCGTCAAAAAGAAAGGGAAGAAAAGGTTATAGAGAAGGCTTAAAAGGGGGAACTGGTGAAAATGGTAGAGAAGAAGGGGGAAAATCGCGATGTTGACGGCCAAAGTGAGGCTAAGGGCTTGCCGCATCGATGCAGCGAGAAGATAGCCGTGTTTAGAAAGTAGATTGAGCTGGTCTGTTTGTGAACTATTTCTTTTGGGAAGAAAGCGGCGCAAGGATTGTTCAAAGGGAGGATGAAAGAGCAAAATCCCTAAGCAGCTTAAAAAACTCAATTGAAATCCGAGATTTGCACTCGCAAGGGGATCGGCGATCACTTCCAAACAAAGGGCGGCGCCGAGAAGATTCATCCCTGTCGAATGGCGGCCGATAAGTTTTCCACAAAGATAGAGGGAAGCTGTAAGCCAGCTTCGCTGCACTGCGGGTGAGGATCCGACAAAGACAAAATAGGCATTTACGAAAATCAGCAGGGCTATGAGTTTCCATCGGGAGGGAAGAAAGAGGCTTAAAAAAAACGAACAAAATGCGATCAAGAGTCCGAAATGAAATCCGGATATAGCTAAAATGTGCTGCAGGCCTACTCGGCTGAATTCATAACGGAGCGATCGGTCTTCCACATCTCCGGTCATCAGAGATCCGAGCAGCGTCGCAGTCCGCGGCAAGACTAATTTTTGTTCTAAAAAATGGCGCAGTCCTTCCTTGGCTTGATAGCGCAATTCAGCCAGGCTGAAGCTCTTTTCTATCGGGATCCACTGTTTTGTCTTAAACCCATATTCATGCGTTCCCCGTTGCTTCAAAGTTCCGGAAACGATGTAATCTTTATCTGCAGAAGGCCGATTTTCGCATCGCGTATGTATGGAGCAAGGAATTCTCCGGCCATCTAAGTAGAGAGTCCCTTTATAAAGAAGACCTTTTTGGAAGGGAGTCTGATGCGGCTGCAATGAAGAGATGGAAAAATATCCTTTTGTCCCATTCGGCATTTCATTGGAATGGGTATAAAGGCATAAACTATAGACAACGCTTCCAGCTAAAAGCAGGATTGAGTGCCAAGAGCGGAGATAGATCAAATAAAAACACCAAAGCGAGATGAAAATCCAATTCCAGGGAGCTTCCCAAAAAAGGGCGCTGCTGGTTCCAATCAGAAGATTGAGACCTGTCAGAAAAGCGGGTTGGCGATTCCAAAATTCAGAATGAAGCTTCATTTATGGGCATGAGGGGGATGCTCCTCTGTGGAACGGTAGATGAGGCGCGCCCCTCGCCTACTAGTGAAATAGGACGAGAGCCATTGGATCAAGACTGTGAGTCGATTGCGGAAACCGATCAGATAAAGTATGTGGACAAAACACCAGGCGAGCCAGGCGATAAAACCGCTGAATTGAATTTTGCCGAACATTCCGATCGCTTTTGTTTTGCCGATCGTGGCCATCGTCCCCTTGTCGAAATAGACAAAAGGAGGACGGTCCTTTTTCAATATCCGTTTGCGCAAAATTTGCGCGACATAACGTCCTTGTTGAATGGCGACAGCGGCAAGACCTGGAAAGGGTTTTCCTTTTTTATCCATGGCGCAAGCTGCATCGCCGAGGACAAAAACTTCAGGATGATCGGGAATCGTCATGTCGGTATCGACGATGACGCGCCCTTGCCGATCTAAAGGAACATTGAGCGTTTTCAAAACGGGAGACGCTTGGTTTCCGGCCGCCCAAAGCATATTTTCCGTGGGGATGAAAGTATTTTCAACCATGACCCCTTCTTTGGTTATATTAGTCACCCGTTTTCCCGTAATGACGTTCACTCCGAAATGTTCGAGATAGCCTTGAGCCTTGAGGGAAAGTTTTTCAGGATAGACGGGAAGAATGTGGGGAGATCCTTCCACGAGATAGATTTTGGTTTTTGTCGTATCGATCCGGCGGAAATCTTTTAACATAGTCTCATAGGCGATTTCAGCAATGGCTCCAGCCATTTCCACGCCTGTAGGACCGCCGCCGATAATCACGAAATTGAGGTATTTCTTCGCCTCCGCAATACTGTCGCACCGCTCGGCCATTTCAAAAGAGAGGAGGATCCTTTCCCTAATTTTCAAAGCGTCGTTAAGCGTTTTTAGGCCCGGCGCGAATTGTTCCCAGTTTTCGTTGCCGAAATAAGAATGGCGCGCACCAGTAGCGACAATTAAATATTCATAGCCGATCCGGTCCCCATTTTTCAAAATGACTTCCCGCTTTTCTTTATCGATAGCGCCCGCCTCTCCCATGAGGACTGTGATATTGTCAAAGGGGTTCAGGATTTCGCGGATGGGAACGGCGATGTCCCCAGGGGAAAGAGCCGCGCTGGCTACTTGATAGAGCAAAGGCTGGAAAAGATGGTGGTTGGTTTTATCGATAATCCAAACATCGAATTTCGAATTGCCCAATCCTTTCGCAGCGTTAATCCCGGCAAAACCTCCGCCTAAGATCACCACTTTCGTATTCGCCATGCACCTCTCCCTGGTCTCCCTGCTTCGCAATCCGAAATATATCATCTCATTGATTTAAACAGAATTACCCTGAAAAAAGGCCGCTCGTCCTTAAACGCGAAGCGCGGAGTGGAGAAGAGGGTACTATATAACAGGGGCACGAAAAATTTTTTAACACAGAGACCGCGAAACGCGGTAAAAGGAGAGAACACAGAGCACACAGAGGCGCGAGACGCGCGAAGAAAATAACCGCGAAGCGCGGAGTGGAGAAGAGGGGCCGAATAACAGGAACGCGAAAAAACAGAATGTGAATCGCGGAAGAAAGTATGAAAATTATCTGTCCGCGTTTCGCGGGAGAATATGGGTTTTTCGCCTCAGCGAAAAAGCCATTTTTTCTTTGCGCGCTTCGCGCCTCTGTGCTCTCTGTGTTCTCTCCTTTTGCTGCGTTTCGCAGCCTCTGTGTTAAAAATTTTTCGAGCCCCTGTTATTCAGTGCCCTCATATACATTCTGCGAAGCGCGGCTGTCATTTGCCTTGTTATTTGTTATTGAAAAACACGTATCATTTATTATTGTTTTGTGACAGAGTGAAAGAACCTATTCTGTAAAGCATTTAGAATTCAATTATGAATTCATTGGTACGACAGTTTTTTACCGTGAGCGAGAAAGATGAGATGCAATACAAGGAGGTCTTGTTCTTGGGCGAAAATACGAATATAACCTGGGAAGAGATTTCAAAAAGAGCTCCCGATCTGATTCGCGGATGGTTTGAACTGAGCCGCATATCTCCCTTGGATCGAGTGGAGTTTACTCGCGATTATTGGCTCGACCGTCTTCCCTATCACCCTGTAGCCCATCCTCTCTTTTATGAATTTTTTGATCAGCTCGACGATGTTGCCGTCGTATTGACGCGGCAGAATGATGAAGCTTTAGCTCCCGAATTAGTCTATAGTTTAGAAGACAATAGTTGTTTCTTTCGCGGCAAACCGCCTTGTTCTGAAGAAGATCTTCTCGAAATGAAAAACGAAATTGGAATTTCACTGCCTCGTGATTATCTTGCTTTTAACAGGATCCATAGCGGTTTTGGCAAACTTTCTGAGATGGGAATATTGTCTGTTGGAGAAATCGGAGATGCGAAAAGACGGATTTTGGAAATGATCATTCGATCCGAGCGCCATTTGAAATCGGGAAAAAACAATGGGACGAGAGTCGACCCGGGCTCTCTAATCCCTTTTTATGAAGCAATGGGATTATCTTCTTTTCAATGTTTTTATGCCGATTGGTATCCAGGCAGTGAAATGGGTAATGTATATTTATCCGGAATAGATTATACAATATCGGATACAAGATCTTGGGCGGATAGCCTCGCTTTTCCGACTTTTATGGAATGGCTGGCTTACTACCTGGAAGGGATGAATGTGTCCCCATAATTTATGACAAAACGATGTACTTAGTACAACATTTGTACGAACAGCATGGAAAATATCTGGGCCTCGACCTGCTTGCAGGACGATCGGGATTGACTCGCCGCATCAATAAGGCTGAGGTGCATCGTCCAGGTTTAAGCCTTGCTGGGTATTTGAAAGGCTTTGCCACCGCGCGCATCCTTGTCATCGGCAAACAGGAAATTGAATTTTTAAAAGAACAGCTCGACGCAAAAATGCGCACTGAGCGGCTCCAATCGATTTTGACTCCTTCGACTCCAGCTGTCATCTTAGCCCGCGGCTTCCGTCCCCCGAAAGAATTGGTCGCCCTATGCGAAAAGAATCGGATTCCTCTTTTTAGAGCCAGTTCTACTGCAACGAATCTTTGCAGCCGCATCACTTTTTTACTCCTGGAAGAATTTTGTCCCAGCGTGACTCTCCACGGCACATTGGTGGAAGTGTTTGGCGTCGGCGTTTTAATCCAAGGAGAATCTTCGGTTGGAAAAAGCGAAGCTGCGCTTGGATTGATCGAACGGGGGCATAGATTGATTTCAGACGATGTGGTGCGAGTCAAGAAAAAAGAAGGTGCTTATTTGGTCGGTTCCGGTCCGGAGCTCACGCGCCATCTAATGGAGATCCGAGGCATTGGGATCATCAATGTCGCCCATTTATATGGCGCCGTTTGCGTTCGGCCCGACAAGGGGATCGATATCGTCGTAAAACTCGAAGAATGGGACGATCAGCATTTTTACGATCGCGTGGGACTCGATGAAAAATTTATCGATATTCTCGGCGAGAGCGTTCCCTATCACGTGCTGCCTGTGAAACCGGGCCGCGATGTCGTTTTGCTTTTGGAGACCATCGCGCTCAATCATCGCTTGAAAGACATGGGTTATAACTCAGCGAAAGAATTCAACGCCAAATTGCTTGAGGCGATCGCCCGCCGGCAGAAAAAGAGGATTACTCGTGAAAATCGTGCGTAAAATAAAAGTGAAAAACTCTTTGGGGCTTCACACCCGTCCAGCGGCTGCCATCGTCAAATTGCTGCAGCCGCGCAAATCTTCCGTTTTTTTTACGTATAAAAATGAAACGATCAATGCTAGAAGCATCATGAGCATTTTAATGCTGGCTGCGAAGAAAAATGCGCAGATCGTCATTACAGTTGAAGGGGAGGATGCCGAGGCGACCATCCATCACCTAGAAACCGCTTTTGAACAGGAATTCGGGGAAAAGTAATGAGCCAGGGAGAAGAAGTCATCCTGCGCGGGCTGCCGATCAGCAAAGGGATCGGCATCGGCTTTCCCATTTTTTTCGCCAGCGCGGATGACGATATTCCCGAGATCGCAATTCCTAAAAAAGAGATCGATAAAGAGATCGACCGTTACCGCAGAGCTCTTGATCAAAGCCGGAAAGATGTTGAAAATCTCCAAAAAATGTCCCTCCATGAAGGCCCTCCTGAAATCGTCGCCATATTGGGCACCCATCTCGAAATGATGCAAGACCCTCTTCTGACAAGCGTGATCGAAGAGAGGATCCGGGAAATGCAGCAGAATACCGAATCGATTTTTCAACATTTGATCCAGGAATATAAGCAGCGTTTCAGCACTCTTCAAGATACCTATTTTCAAGAGCGTGTGAGAGATATCGTAGACGTCTCGAGGCGCATACTCGGGCACTTGCGTCCGTTGGAAAGAGTGCGAATGGCTGAAATGCCCCATAATTCGATTATTTTAACTCACGAATTAGTCCCTTCTGAAACTGTGGAAGCCAATGCGTCGCTGGTCAGCGCCTTTGTCACTGCAGCGGGAGGGATCACTTCCCATGCGGCGATCATCGCCCGCGCCAAAGGAATTCCGTATGTTGCCAATGTCGATATCAAACTGTTGAAACGGATAGAGCTCCATTCGATCATCGTCGATGGATCGCAAGGCATGGTCATCATCAATCCCTCCCGACAGACGCTGAAAAAATATCAAGAGATGAAACGGCTCCATCTGGAAGGGTATAAACTCCTCAAAAGCGCTTCTCATTTGAAAGGGGAGACGATCGATGGGTACGAAGTGCGCATATTCGCCAACCTCGAAAATCCCAAAGAGATCGATCTCCTTTTGAAGAATGGAGCCAATGGAATTGGCCTTTTCCGCTCGGAATATCTCTTTTTAGCCCGAAAAGAATTTCCCTCTGAAGAGGAGCAGTTTGTCATTTATAAGCGGATGGTCAAATCCCTCAGAGGCCGCCCGCTCGTCATCCGCGTTTTCGATATCGGGGGCGATAAGAAAATCGATCTCCTTCCTGAAAATCCCGATTCGAAATATTTCAGTGCGATCGGCAATGAGTTGAATCCCGCCCTCGGGTGCAGGGCGATCCGCTTTTTGCTCCGTTTCCCCAACCTTCTCGAAACCCAGCTTCGCGCGATCCTCAGGGCAAGCTACTATGGAGAAGTGCATATTTTGATCCCGATGGTGTCCGACTTAAGCGAGTTAAGGCAAGTGCGGGAAAAAGTGCAAATCATTAGAGAAGACTTGAAGAAAAAAGGGATCAAAACTGCGAAAGAAGTGCCCATCGGCTGCATGATCGAAGTGCCGTCCAGCGCCATTATGTGCGACGCTTTAGCCGAAGAGGCCGACTTTCTTTCGATCGGAACAAATGACCTGGTCCAATACGTCCTCGCCGCAGATAGAAGCAATCCTTCCACAGCTGATCTTTATTTTTCGACCCATCCCAGCATCCTCCGGCTCATCCGCATGGTGGTCGCCTCGGCTAACCGCGCCCGCAAACCGGTCATCCTCTGCGGAGAATGCGCAGCCGACCCAGCTATGATCCCTATCCTCATTGGCCTTGGCATCCGTGAATTTTCAGTAGCCGCCCGCCACATCCCTCTCGTAAAACACACCATCCGCAAATGGCGCATCCTCGAAGCCTGCCGTCTCGCGGAAGGAGCCCTCGAATACCCTTCAGCTCAGGAACTCAAACAATACCTCGCCGCAGAAACAGCTAGGTAGGGGCTGATTCTGGCTTCGAAAAATCGATCCTCCTCCGTCGTTCGCAACTGCGTTGCTACTGATTTGAGGGGCTGATTCTGGCTTCAATAAATCAATCCTCCTCCTAGGATTTACTTATCCAGTAAACCCTTCGTCGGTCGGACCATTCGTCGCTTTTCCCAGAAAAGCTGGCGCTTTTCCAGGAACCCAAGCTCCTCATTTTGATTTCTTATTGCCAGAATCAGCCGTCGTTCGCAACTGCGTTGCGACTGATTTGAAGAGTTATTCTGGCTTCAATTGACTTTTCCCCTGCCCCAGCCCTTGCCCTTGCCCGAACTTTTTTGAGGGGCTGATTCTGGCTTCAATTGACTTTTCCCTTTGCCCTTGCCCGAACTTTAGACTTTTTTGGTGCCAGTGACGAGAATGCCTCTCTCTGTTTGCTCAGTAGTAACATCGCAGCCCTCGAAAACGATATTTCCAGGCATTGCGCTGGCTTTAATCAGAAGGGTAAACCGGTTCTCAGTGGATTTTACTGTTTCAAAGTCAGGAAGTTTAACAGTAATTATTCCGGATACTTGAGTATTCGTTAAATCGAGCAGCCCTTCGCTTATCCGGCCCATATAAAGCGTTAAATTCTCGAGTTGGCTGTCTGTAATTACAGCTTTTTGCCCGCAGACGACATCTTTCAATGTGGAGTGATGAACTTCGACATCATAATGGGCATGAATCTGTGTGATCGTACGGTTTGTTCCATCGCTTTGTCTGACAGTAACGGCGCCCCATGCAGATTGCACATGATTTGCGGAAGAATTATCGAGGACAATTTCCTCATTGGCTTTAACATCTGCAAGCGCGGAATGGGAAGCTGTCACCGATTTCCAAACAGATTCGACTCTTCCTTCTACGGAAACATGATCCAGTTCGATTGGGTCGCAAGCCTGAATACTCGAAACTGCGCGCAATTCCCCATCGGTTTGTTTTACGGTGACCTTGCCCCAACGAGACTCTAAATCTTTCGCAGAGCAGTTAGTTAGACTGAGATCATAGTAACTTTCCACCCGATCGAGAGCCGATCCCTTTGCCATCACCCGACCCCAGGTCGAATGGACTTTTCCCTTTACATCGACGTTTTCAAGATCGACATTATCATGAGCTGTAATTGTAGAAACTTCTCGAGGCGTTCCATCATTTTTAACGGATACATGGCCCCACATGGAATGAAGATCCTTGGCTGATGAATTGATTAAATCGATGTTATTATAAGCCTCTAAATTTCCTAATTCAGATTGGGCGGCGGAGATGTTAGTCCATGTAGAAGTTACTGGCCCTTTAATCGCCACATTATTCAAATCGACATGATAGTAGGAAGTAGCGCTCAAATATTCTTGCTGCGATTCATTGCTATGGTCGATTTTAAGGTTCGACCATTCGGATCGAAGGTGGGTTCCAGGAAGAGTTTCTCTAATTTCAGTCATATACGCCTCTTTATTTTTAAGAAGCGCTTACTTTAAGAAATCGTTAAAAAAATGTCAACAATTACCCAGGCAATTACCAGGGCATTTTTACTGGATTCAGCCCTTGATTTTGACTTTCCAGTTTAGACGCCGCATCTTCAAAAGCACCGATAATCAAATCTTGCAATCCTTCAATATCATCCGGATTCACGCATTCCGGCTTGATCCTAATTTTTTTAAGTTCTTTCCCGCCGTTCAAAGTCACAGTCACAAGGCCATTTCCTGCGCTTCCTTCAACCAACGTGTTTTCTAAATTATCTTTCATTTGGCTGAATTGCTCTTGCATCATTCTGGCCTGTTTTTTCATTTTCGAAAATCCGCTACCCATTTTTTTCTCCTAATTAAGTTTAAGTGTTCCTTCCAATTCAACAGCCGCAAAACGCATGAGAGTTAGAGCTTCGGGAGAAGCTCCCGAAGGAAGGCTAAAGGCTAAAGGCTGAAGGCTAAAAGCGTCGGGGCTTCGCCCCTGCGCCCCAGACGATCTTTGTTCTGCTTTTATTTCCGGCTGAGGGCTAAATGCTTCGGGAGAAGCAGAAGGAAGGCTAAGGGCTAAGGGCTGAGGGCAGGCTTCGGGAGAAGCAGAAGGAAGGCTAAGGGCTAAAGGCTGAGGGCTAAAAGGGGCGGGGCTTTGCCCCTGCACCATAGATGACCGTTGCTCTACTTTTACTTCCGGCTGGGGAATGCTGAATGTATCGGCGCTTGGTTTCTTCTGCATCTCAGATGTTATCGTTTTAATTTCCGGTTTTTCAATTTCAACTTTGAAGGGATTAAAAGGGACAGGTTGCAACAAGAGTTCTTTTTCATTCTGCACTTTGCATTCGATATTCTCTTGTTTTGCCTCTGAGATTGGCAAAGGAATTGAAAGGGGCGGGCTTGCACTCATTTTGGATTCAATATTCTTTTCCAGCTCAATCAGCCGTTTGACGAGAACCTCTGAAGGGATTCGGTTTTTACTGCGGATGATCTGCAAAAGGATCGATTCGAGAGAAATCCTCTGGAATGCGCTTTTTTGGAATTGAGATTCAGCTTGGATGAGAAGGTCTAGGATGTGGAGGCATTGAGCTTGAGTGTAGCGCTTGGCAGAAGCGATGGTTTTTTCGGAAAGTTGGGCGGAGAGAGGATTTTCTCCTAGGGCGCGGCAAAGAGTCAGACGGCGGTAATGTTCGATGAGCTGTTCGAGAAAGTGAGCGAGGTCTTTCCCTGTCTGAAAGAGTTGATCGACGAGTTCGAATGCGAAAGCGAGGCGGCATTCCGAAAAAGCTTGGTCGAGGGAAAAAAAGATCTCTTCAGGGACAAGGCCCAAAGTCTGGCGCACTGCGGCAGCTGTGATCGTCCCTTCGGCAAAACAGAGAATTTGATCGAATAGAGATTCGGCGTCGCGCAGGCTTCCATCGGCAAATGTTGAGATTAGATCCAGAGCGGCAGGCTCTGCGCTGCGGCCTAAGTCGGATGCGATTTGCTGAAGTTTCGCTGCGATGAGGGCAGGCTGGATTCTCGCGAGATCGAATCGCTGGCAGCGGCTGATGATCGTCGGAAGGACTTTATGCGATTCCGTTGTGGCAAAAAAGAATTTGGCCCGTTCCGGAGGTTCTTCTAGAGTCTTGAGAAGCGCGTTGAACGCTTCCTTGGTCAACATGTGAACTTCATCGATGATGTAGATCTTATATTTTCCGCGGCTTGGCGCATATCCGACCGTCTCGTTGATCTGGCGGATATCGTCGATTCCTCGATTGGAGGCGCCGTCGATTTCAATGACATCGAGAGATTGGCCTGAAGCGATTTCCAGACAGGAAGGGCATTGATTGCACGGCTCTAAATCCGGTCCAGGTTCCTGGCAATTCAGCGCTTTGGCGAAAAGCCGGGCCAAAGTCGTTTTTCCCACTCCGCGCGAACCGCAAAAGAGATAGGCGTGGGCCACCTTGTCGAACCGGATCGCGTTTTTCAATGTAGTGACGGCGGCGTTTTGGCCGACGACGTCCCTGAACGCTTGGGGCCTATACTTGCGTGCGATGACCTGGTATTTTTTTGCCATAGTTGTTGATTTTCAATGATTTGTAATTAAAGCCTTCTGCCATTCGATTATACAAGGTTTTAAATTTTATTTCTAGGAACCCTGTCTCGGGTTAATAAAAAACAAGATTGGCGCTAGGACTCTTCGCTCCGTCGCCACAAATAGGGAATTTGCTATAATCCAATTATGGATAAAAATCGGGATCGAATCCGCCAGGGATGGCAAGAGTGGCTTGCATCGAATAACCGGGGATGGCGCCTGATCGTCGGATTCGTTTGCGTCATTTGCCTCGCCCTCTTCCTTCATTTCCGAGAAGTGCGCGTGGAAGTGCTCGAATTGAATACTTCCGCCAGCCGATACATTGTCGCTCAGATCGATTTTGAATTTCCTGATTATGAGACAACCCTCATCCTAAAACAGCAGGCGATGCAGGATGTGGGAAAAATCTTCCAGATCGACGACCGGCAAATCCGCGAAGCCCGCTATGCCCTTGAAGACGATTTAATCCACAATAAAGATTGGAGAATTGCGGCTCCATTGAGCACTTTTGAAGAAATGTATAAAGCGGCCGATGAATTGGAAACGCTGCTTTTAGAGGCCCGCTTCACCGATGCCCGTACTTTGCAGAAAATTAGAGACCTGAATCTTCCCGATTCTTCCTATTTTGAATTTATACCTGAGTCTGAATCCCTCATCAAATTGCCCCAAGGATTCTGGGAACGGACAACCCAGCAGATCGCCCAGAGCGATGCCTTCCATAATGAAGCGATCGATTATGTCGTCGGAGCCTTCAAGGCCCATACCTGGAATCTCTCTGAAGATATGGCTCTTGAACATTCTCTCCGCGCTCAAGTCAGCAGGAACATACCTGAAAAATTCACCAAGGTCCAAGCCGGCACAAGGATCATCGATCAAGGAGAAATAGTCACATCGCGCCATTTGACGATGTTGCAGGCGATGAAACAAGAAATTTCAGAAAGCCGCAAACTGTGGGATCCGCTGACGATCATCGCCAGCTTGGTCCTTTCCCTCATCTTCGTTTCGATCAGCGCCCTTTATTTCCGGATCAGCCAGCCAACATTCATCCGCTCTTTGCAGCAAATTTCTCTCTTCGTCTGCATCGTATTATTGACGCTCCTTTTCGCTAAATTGACCGAATACGCCCTCCTTAAAAACGCGTCGAATGTCATGGAAGCGGTCCGCTATCCGATCGTAGCCCCTTTTGCTACGATTTTGATTTGCATTCTTCTCTCGCCCCGCACCGCTCTCTTTGCAGCGACATTTCTTTCGATCATCCTTTCCGTGAGCCTCGCCGTCGACCACAGCCGTTTCCTGATCCTCAATCTCGTCACATCCATTGTGGTGATCATTAGCAGCCAAGGATTGCGCAGAAGAAAAGAAGTTTTTACCGTCTGTATGAAATCATGGCTCAGCGCTCTTCCTGTGATCTATGCATTTACTTTGAGCGAAGGACATTTGGCCAGCTACTCTCTTTTGACAGATGCTGGCGCAGCGTTTGCCTTTCTCATTGCAACCGCTATTCTCGTCGTGGGCCTTTTACCCGCTTTGGAAATGATTTTCGGGGTTTTAACAGACATGACGCTGATGGAATATATGGATCCTAGCAGCGAACTCCTTCGCCGATTTGCAATGGAAGTGCCCGGAACCTATCAACATAGTCTAGTTCTTGGCAATCTCGCAGAAACTTGCGCCCAATCGATCGGAGCCAATGGTCTTTTCTGCCGGGCGGCAACGCTCTATCACGATATCGGAAAAATGAACAATCCTCAGTTCTACACTGAAAATCAGCAAGGCCCTGTCAATATCCACCAACTCTTAACCCCTCTCGAATCTGCCCAAGTCATCATCTCTCATGTAACTGACGGCGAAGCCATAGCTCGCAAATACCATCTGCCTCAATCATTCATCGATATCATCCGGCAGCATCACGGCACGACCCTCGTCTATTATTTCTACCGCAAGCAGCTCGAATTAAAAGGGGGCAAAGCGGAAGAAGTGGATGAGAAACAATTCCGTTATCCAGGTCCGAAACCTCGATCGAAAGAATCAGTCATCATCATGATTTGCGACACCGTGGAGGCCGCCTCCCGCTCACTGGAAGAGATCAGCGAAAAAGCCCTCAATGAACTGGTCGACCGCCTTGTCATGGAAAAGGCCGAAGATGGCCAATTCGACGACTGTCAGCTGACCTTCGAAGAATTGGGCAGAGTCAAACGAACTCTGGTAAAAACGCTCCTTCTTTCCCACCATGTCCGCGTCAAATATCCAAAAAAGGAGAAGAACTGTGGCCTTTGAAAAAGCGACATTCGCAGCCGGTTGTTTTTGGGGCGTGGAAACTGCGTTCCGCAAAATCAAAGGGGTAAAAGACGTCCAAGTCGGTTATACGGGCGGCACCCTCAAAAATCCCACTTATGAACAAGTCTGTTCTCACAATACCGGTCATGCGGAGGCCATAGAAATCCTCTTTGATCCCGAAATCGTCTCTTATGAAAAGCTCCTCGATATTTTCTGGCAGATGCACGATCCCACAACCTACCATCGCCAAGGCCCCGACGTAGGCTCCCAATATCGTTCTGCCATCTTCACCCACAGTTCCGCCCAAGCAGCGCAAGCCGCCAAATCAAAACTCGCCCATTCGAAACACTTTGCAAAACCGATCGTCACAGAGATCGTCCCCGCGGGCCCCTTTTACCGAGCCGAGGAATACCATCAGCGCTATCACGAAAAACATGGCGGCAGCTGCTCTTTATAAATTTTTTAACTGAAATATTATTACTTTATTATTGAACCTTATGTTATAATTAACGGATATTATTAAAATAGGTTTTATAATGGCTCTTCGCATTTCTTCTAAACCCCTTGATGTATTTGAAGTCCCGCAACCTTTGCATCTTAAACATTCGAGCGCTGGCCGCAGCATCGTCTGCAGGGATTATCTGACTCCTAGCCGCGTCATGGTGGCGCATCGAGGGGGAGAGGGACATCCCAGCCATAGAGATTGTTTATACTCTTATTTACAAGAGAGCCTGTGGCAAATGCGGGCGGCTCAATGTCCCGATTGCGATGCCTTGATCGATATGAAATCCTTTTCTAAAACAATTTCAAAACTGGAATTAGGAAAAGCATTTGCGATCAATTCGCTTCTTTGTGCAAGTGTCGTATCGCCTCTATTCGCAACTGGGATAATAGCGCGCTACTCGGCTCCACTCGCTGTAGTCTCAACCCTAGCCTTGCTTGCTGGAATCAAAGAAGCAATGAAACCTGCGCTTAAAATTGACCCTGAGGAAATGCAAGACCGATTAGAGGCAGTGCAAGAAATAGGATTTGATCTGGCGGTGCTTGAACAAGAAGATATTCCAGTAATAGGGGCGGAAGAGGCTCCATTGGAAGAAGATGATGAACAGGCAGAAGAAATGGTAAATGATCATCTGAATGAAATGGAAGAACAATTGAATGATTTACTAATTATTCGAGAGCCAGAAGGATTATTTGCTGAATGTCTATCCGAAGTGAAATCCTATCAAGATAAAATCAATAATATAAAACCGGAAATAAATTTGACGGCAATTGGAATCGGAGTCCTTAGCGCCTTTGCGCTTCATTCACCGGCTATTGGCTGCGCAATCGGAGGCATTGTTGCGGTAGGACAGCTCCTTCGGAAATATAAGAGGCTGTCAACGAATTTGTGAGTTTTAGGACAATTCAATTTTTTGATGATTTTAAATTTTGGAGAACGAAGACGACTTGAATAAAGTCGGCGAAGTTCGAAAAATTTAAAAGCGCGAAAAAGAAATTGGACATCAAATTAAGAAATTCGTTAACAGGCTCTAAGATGACATTCTAAAAAAGGGGCTTGTCTGTATATCTTTTACGTAAACCGATTTGGACCAGTTTCTCAGTCAGAATTCGAGGCAGGCATTTCAAAATAATAAGCCCCATGCGATTGCGCCAATCGATGATTTGAACGGCTTTTTTTCTTTGTATTTGTTTCCAAATGCATTCGGCTACAAATTCTTTTTTCAAGGCAAAGCGAGATCTTTGGACGAAACCGTTGTTCGATGCCCTCGCAGCGAATTCCGTCGCAATGGGACCGGGAAGAGATGCCAGAATGCGGATTCCGTAGGGGCGCATTTCAGCGTCGAAGCTTCGCGAGAAAGAGGTGAGGCACGCCTTCGATGCGGAATAAAGGGCCATCGTCGGAATGGGCAGCTCTCCAGCTGTTGATGACACATTCAAGATCGTTCCCGTTTTTTGACGCAAATGGAGCGCGCGGGCCGCTTCCAAGGTGATTTCAATGGCGGCTGCGGCATTTATTTCGAGGATTTCCATTTGCGCGGTTGTAGTGTGCATAAGGGCAGGTCCATAGAGGCCGAAGCCTGCGTTGTTGATGACGAGATCGGGGGTCTTGCAACGGATGAGTTCGATGAGTTCTTGCCTTCCGCAACTCAAGTCCAGAGGGAAGAATTCGACTGCGTTGGGCAGCGATCCGGCCAATACAGAGAGCCGGTCCCGATCTCGTCCTGTAATCAGCAAGGAGATGCCCTTTTCTGAGAGATGCTTGGCGAGAGCCAGGCCTAATCCTGAACTGGCCCCTGTAATTAAAGCCAATTTAAAAAAATCATTATTCATTGTTAATAAATGTTTTATAATGTATAATTATTTAAAAAGTAATAATTGTTATGGCAACTGTATCTAATCATCAATTTTCATTTCGCTCTTCTTTGACAGGCTTACATAAAAAATTCTTTAATTTTGCAAAAAAGCTGGTTCAACCGAGCCGCTTATGGACAGTTGAAACGGTAGGAGTCTCAATAGGGACTATTTCCTCTGCAATCGGTTTATGTATGGCAGCTTCCTACAATCCAGCAACTTCTCCAGCAGCGGGCTTGATTCATGGGGCGATTCTATTCAGCTGCGCAGTTGTTTCTCCTTTTTTATATAAACAATTTGTATCCGTTCCCTTTATCCAGCAGGAAATGCAATTAGCAGTTCAAAATTCGAAAAAAAACAGACTTTCAATGCTCGTAATACGCGCGAAGGAAAATCAATTAAAGAGAGAGTTTACAAGTTATAGCGATTTGGAGCATTTGCAAAATGCGTCTAAAAAATATTCGATCGATGTCATGGAAGCTGGCTCGGAAATGGAATGGAGATCTGCTATGGCTTCGAATCAAAAACAATACGATAGAATCGATTTGATTGTTCATTCAAATAATGAAGAGCTACAGCTTTCCCATGACTTCGATCTGAATGCGGACTCGAAAGACCTGCTCCAGTGGTTTAACCGGCATATTAAGAAAGAGGGGATTCTCTCTTTGAATTGCTGCAGCGCTGCAGAAGGCGTGGATAATGTGGCCAAGACATTATCTCGCGCATGCCCTCATGCAGTTGTCCGCGCATCGCAGCAGGACATCAATCAGGATCAAATAGTCTATAACAGAGACGGTTTTCCTACTTATTGGAAAGGAATTAAAGACATCACTCGCCGTTATCGGAATGGAGTTTTAATCCGCCATAAAAAAATCGCTAAGAAAACAATTCTTCAAAATTCTTGACTAGCGCGTGCAGCCGTTCGTCGCAAGCAGAGATTGCACTTTCGATTTCATTGTCCGCTTTTCCCACTACCTCTGCGTAAATTTTTACTTTGGGTTCAGTGCCGGAGGGACGGATGACGAGTTTGCTTCCATCGGCCAGCCAAAATCGGATGACGTCGGACCTAGGGAGTTTTTGAGAAGACTGCGTTAAATAATCTTCGATCAGAATTTTTTGTCCATTGATATGAGAAGGGGGATTTTCTCGGAGATTTCGCATGAGGGACGCCATTTGTTCCATGCCCGCTTCGCTATCGTTGAAAGCAATGGTTTTGAGCCTTTCCCGATGGAGGCCGAATTCGCGGTAAATGCGATGCAGAAGATCGATGAGGGTCCTGTTTTGCGATTTGGCGATCGCGGCGGCCTCTGCGATCAAACAAGCGGAGGAAACGGCGTCTTTGTCCCTGACGAAATCGCCCATCAGATAGCCGTATGACTCTTCCGCGCCGAATAGGAATTGAAAAGAGGTATTTTCCATCAGGCGGATCTGCTCGCCGATGTATTTAAATCCGGTGAGGACGTCGATACATCTGCTGCCAAAATATTCGGCCATTTTTTTAAATAGCTCCGTAGTGACGATCGTTTTGACGAATACGGCGTTCGGCGGAATCGGTTTCGCAGTGCAAATATGATAAAGACATAGACAGGCGACCTGGTTTCCTGTCAGAAGAACTGGCTTTCCTTTATGAAGGACGGCCACGCCGATCCGGTCTGCGTCCGGATCAGTGGCCATCAATAGATCTCCCTTTTCTTTTACGAGTTGCCCGCAGCCCATTTCAAGCGCTCTTGCCTCTTCTGGATTCGGCGTTGCGGCAAAAGAAAAATTCCCGTCGAGAGGACGCTGTTTTTCGACAAGCGAAAGGTCAGTGTAGCCCCAAACCTTCAGCGCGTTTGGAATGAGGCGGATGCCCGTTCCATGGAGATTGGAGTAGATGATTTTCAAAGGCATTGCAGGCAAGAGTTGTCCCTTTTTCAATATCGCTAGATAAGCTGCGTCGAGTTCAGAGCCGATTTCATCGAAATGAAACCCGATCGAGATTTGCTTTGGACTTTGGATTTTGGCGGTTTCATCCATGATTCCCCGATCATGAGGTGATACGATCTGCGCTCCATCGCTCCAATAGACTTTATATCCATTATATTGGGGCGGATTGTGGGATGCGGTAATCATCACCCCTGCGCTGCACCCGAAATGGCGGCAAGCAAATGAAACGAGAGGAGTGGGACAAACCTCTTTTGAAACCAGCGCGCGGATTCCGTTTCCTGATAGCACGAGGGCAGTCTGTTCGGCGAATTCCCGCGATCGATGCCTTACGTCGTAGCCGATAAAAACCGAATGGTTTTTGGGCCATCGTTTAAGATAATTGGCCAATCCTTGCGTAGCTGCGCGGACAGTGTATTCGTTCATTCGGTTGGTGCCGATCCCCATGATGCCGCGCATGCCTCCCGTGCCAAAGGAGAGATCTTTAAAAAAAGCATCAGCCAGCGATTGGGGATCGGCAGCTAAACGATGTTCAATTTCCCGTTTTGTCTTGTCATCGTAAGGGCCATCGAGCCAGCTTTGAATCCGTTTTTCTACTCGAGGATCTAATGAAATTGTGTCCATTTCAAATCCACTTTCATTCGGAGATTGTGTTGTTCTTTTTGGGCAAAAATAAAGTCAGGATGATGGCGATTATACAAAGCCCTAAGAGATACCAGAAGGCGGCAGCATAGCTTTTTAAGAAAGCCTCTTGCAACCAAAGCAGGATAGGGGAACTGGACCCCAGTTTATTCTCGACAGCGATGGGATTGGTTATTAAGGATTGAACCTGATCCGAAGAAAAATGACTCAGAGCGCGATCGATCGAGTCCATTTGGGGAGCTAAAAGATTTTGATTCGTCTGGCGGAAAAAGACTCCGGCGATGGCAAGGGTTGTGATGCCGCCCAATTCTTGGACAGTGGTGAACATTCCCGACGCGATGCCCGCCAAATTGTGGGGGAGCGAAGAGAGGGCGCAGGAGATCGAAGGGCCCCAGGAGAGGACCCATCCCAATCCCAATGCAAAACATCCGAGAGCGATGGGCAAGTAAGATCCGGTGGATACAAAAATGGATTGCAACAAGGCGGAAACGATAAAAAAAGAAAGGCCGCAAAGCATCAAAGGCTTGGCTCCCCATTTTTTATACACTTTGCTAACGGGCACTGAAAGAATCGCCACCGGGATAGTCACTAAAAGGAGAGTCAACCCGGTTTTAAATGGACTCAAGCCCTTCATGTTTTGGAGATAGAGCGGAATCAAGAAAAAAGCGACCCAGATAAAACCGATTACGAAGCCGTTCGGGATGGCGCTAAATAAGAAGGAGCGCTGGGAAAAAAGGTCGGGACGGAAGAGCGGCGTCTCTGTTTTGCGCTCAAGGATCACAAAAAGGGAAAAACTGATGAGAAAGAGACCAAAAAGGGTCAGGATGATCATCGAATCCCATCCCCAGGCGGGTCCTTGCATAATAGCCATAACCAGAGATCCTACGACCAAGGCAAGCAATCCGACGCCGAGCCAATCGCAGTGAGGCTTATGGAATTCTTTTTCCTTTTCCACAAAGAAGAAGATCATCGGAAGGACTAACAAAATAATCGGGATATTGAAGAGGTAGATCCAACGCCAACCCCAAAAATTCAGGATCAAGCCCCCGACGAGCGGACCGATGGCCAAAGAGAGCGAGGCGAAGATCGACCAGAGGCCTATGGCTCTTTCTTTTTGGCTTTCGGGAAATTGATGGACGAGAAGGGCCTGGGATAAAGGCAGAATGATGGATCCAGACAATCCATAAAGGCCCATAGAGACGATCAATAAGCCGATATGGTGTGCGAAACCGGCCAAAATGGATGCGGCCAGTGTACCGCCAAGTCCAAAGAGAAAAAGCCGTTTTCTCCCATATGCATCGCCGAGTTTGCCCATTGTCAAAAGAGGAACGCAAAGGAAGATCCCGAAACAGTTCATCAGCCATTGCAATTGGAGTACAGTGGCCGACAGCTCTTTTTGGATGGACGCTAGCGCCGTGTTGACAATCGACCAGAGCATCCCGAGGACCATGAGTCCAAGTCCGATGCTGGCCACTCCAAAGGCGCGTTTAATTGAAATGTGCATAACGATTGCTTCTCATTTTGAATATATTTTAAATTCATATATAGGGGAAATAAAGAGGAAAGTAAATGCGTGTTTTTGTAACGGGTGCTTCGGGCTATATTGGAAAGGCTGTTGCCAAAGCTTTTCGGTTCAATGGACACGACGTATGGGGCTTAGTCCGGAAGGAAGAAAGCGCAAGCCTTTTAAAACAGGCCGAAATCCGCCCAGTTATAGGGAGTTTAGATCACTCGAACGAACTGAAAAAAGTGGTCTCCCAAGCGGACGTGATAGCTCATTGCGCTTTCGATTCTTCGGGCGAAGGAGTCAAAAAAGATGAAGCCGCTATCGATTTTTTTATCCAAACCGCATCCCATGGACCTCATCCGAAGTCCATCCTCTACACTTC
>Ga0206923_1050_pt1 | contig 25904 bp, 22 predicted proteins | sample Alteio_BWOrgHeat_64_FD_152961 | JGI IMG/M metagenome (GOLD analysis project Ga0206923, IMG submission 152961) | Enriched cells from forest soil in Barre Woods Harvard Forest LTER site, Petersham, Massachusetts, United States -... | ecosystem: Environmental > Terrestrial > Soil > Temperate forest >...
TGTGTGATGCGTATTTACAGGGATATACGTTTCAGCAAAAATAAAACACCTTATAAAAACAACTTTGGTGTGAGTTTGCCTACATCAGGCACCAAATTGGGCGGCGCCGAATATTATCTGCATATTCAGCCCGGAAAGTCGTTTATTGCCGGAGGGTACTGGATGCCCGAAGCCGCGCACCTGAAAGCCATAAGGCAGGAAATTGATTATAATGCTAAAGACCTGACCACAATAATTGACGATCCTGGGTTTGTAAAATTGTTTGGTAAATTCAGGAGTCAGGATCATCTAAAAACTATCCCGCGCGATTATAGTGCCGATAATGAAAATATTGAACTATTAAAGCTGAAAAGCTTTATTGTTATGCACCAGTTGAAAGATAAAGAAATACTAAATGCTAATGCCGCCGAAAATATAGCGGCCATATGCAGTAAAATATATCCGCTTAATGTTTTTTTACGAAACGCCATTGTTTAATTTATAATTCCATACATCATGAAAATAAAATATTTTTTATCCGCCCTGTTTTTAGGTATTACCCTGCACTCATGTGTGGTACTTTCCCCTAAAAAATATAAAGCGATGCTGGCTCAGCGCGATTCACTGTTTACACGCAGCAGCAACCTGGAATCGGAGTTGGCGCAATTACAGGGCGATACCGCGCGCCTGCATAAAGAGCTGGCCGGGTTAAGGCATGACCTGGCCGACCAACAGGCCAATTATAATACGCTAAAAGGGAATTATGACGCGCTGAATGGAAAATACGACGCGTTGAATAATAACTATAGCTCAACTACATCAAAGGTGAGCCAACTATCTGATGACCTGCAGAAACGCGAGCAGCGTTTAAAGGAAGTTGAGGATGCATTGCACAAGCGCGACGCGGCTACCAACGCGTTGAAAGAAAAATTGCAAAAAGCATTGCTTGGGTTTCAGCAAAATGGCTTAACGGTTGATATAAGAAATGGCAAGGTGTATGTTTCATTAACTGATAAATTATTGTTCCCCTCAGGAAGTATTGTGATTGATGAGCGCGGTAAAGCGGCATTAAAGCAGTTGGCAGCGGTGCTAAACAAAGAACCCGATATTAACATGGCTGTTGAGGGCCATACTGATGATAAAAAAGTAATTAACCTGGGCCAGATAAAAGATAACTGGGACCTTAGCGTGTTGCGTGCAACATCAGTTACCCGTTATTTAACCGAGGTGGAAGGTGTTGATCCGCACAGGTTAACCGCTACCGGGAAAAGCGAATACCAGCCTGTTGACCCGGCCAATACAAATGATGCCCGCACTAAAAACCGCAGGATAGAAATTGTATTGAGCCCTAAACTGGATGAGCTGTATAATTTAATAACAAAGTAAATCAGTTTACCAAAGTGATTCACCAAAGTGATTCATGACGAATTTACCGACAGGTGCCTAAAACACGTAAGTAAATTATTTACAATTGTTTAAATGGCATTAGCTGAAGTATTTGTACTGTTTCAGGGTGATTCACCATGCATTGTCAAAATGCTTATTTACAGTAATTTAAGAAAAAAAGTGTTTCAAAGTGATTCATTATTTTGTGAATCACTATGATGGCATTGAATGGAAAAGCTTAAGAACTTAAAATGGGCTTACGAATTCATTAAACCCGGGCAATACCATATCTTTTGGCGATATGATCGCGTTCTGTTCGGCAATGCCCCAATTAATACCCAGCGTTGAGTCATTCCATTTTACACCAACTTCGCATTCTTTGCTGTAATAGCCATTAACCTTATAGGTGAAAATGGTATTGTCCTCCAAAGTGGCAAAACCATGCAGAAACCCTTCAGGTATTAAAAACTGTAGTTGGTTATCTCCGCTTAGTTCTATGGTCTCATATTTTCCATAAGTAGGCGAACCTTTACGCGCATCTACAGCCACATCTAAAACCCGTCCCTGAATTACCCGCACCAGTTTGGCCTGTGCATAGGGCGCGGTTTGGGCATGCAGGCCACGGATGGCCCCTTTATGTGAAAAGGATTGATTATCCTGTATAAAATCAATAGTAATGCCTGCATCAGCAAATTTTGCTTTGCTGTAACTTTCAAAAAAATATCCGCGGCCATCAGGAAATACACGCGGTTCAATTATTAATAATCCTTTAATGCTGGTTTCTGTAATTTTCATTTTTAACTTACGGTTTGCATTAAGGTGTTAAATAATACAAATTGATTTTCAAATTTCTGTTGATGTATAGCCTGCAGACTTTGCATATGCTTTGTATTAAAGTAATTATAATTTTCCAGTTTATCAGTATGGTATTGAATACAATAGGTAATCCCCTCATTGGGCGAATCGATCACATTCAATATTTTATATGATTTAAAATACCCGGTTTTCATTACCATGGGGATATATTCGTTTTGCATCCAGCTTAACCATTGTTTGTGTATGGCTTCATCCACAATTATGGTTTCATTATATATGATCATGCCGCAAAAATACAAATTAAGATAAGATATGGTTTACAAGATTTTGGTTAGGAACCATCCTGTTTATCGCCCCGCAATATCCTGAACCGTTTGCGCGCTTCATTTATCCATAAGCTGCCGGCATAATCGGTTATAATTTTCTGATAATATGTTTTAGCCTGTTCTTTATCAGTAAGCTGATTTTCATAGATATCGCCCAGCATAAAAACAGCATCATCGGCCCATAGGTCGGTAGGGTGGGTTTCTACTATCTTTTTCAGATCTGTAATAGCGTCATTATAGTTTTTTCCTTGTATAGCTATCCGGGCCTTTGCCATTAAAATATCGTCGCTCAGTGTATTATCCGGAAATTTAGTATTAATACTATCTAAAATGCCGATAGCTTTTTCCTGCTGCTCGGCAAATATTTGCATATCGGCGCGGGCATACATTTTAAGCGCAGTACCGCTGGTATCAATGCTTACATTATCGGCAATTAAAAGGGACAGGTTAAGCGCGTCATTAGCTATCAACTCGGATGTTGCGGCTTTTAACACATCAAGCTGGCCTTTTGCCCAGGTAAAATCGCCGGTATAGTATGCAAACTTTGCGTTCCTGAATTTTGCATCCTCGCCGACGGGTGTATTCGGAAAATCTTTCTCTACCTGGCTGTATAACAAAGTAGCTTCCCATGGCTGGTTATTCAATAAATACACATCACCCAAATCAAGCTTGCATGCTGAGCGCAGGGCAGGACGTATATCAGGTATGGCTATTGCTTCTTCCAGTACCTTTTGCGCGTCATCTAACTTATGTAATTTAAAGGTTTGCAAATTGGCCAGCTTTTGCATAGCAAAAGCGGTTGAGCCGTTTCGGCCAAATTCGGCCAGTAAGTCTAAATAATTTTTTTCAAGGTCTAAAAGATCACTTTACACGTATTTACCTGCTGTTATCTTTAAATTTTTTGTGTTTATCAATTCAATTTTTGCATCGGCATATAATGGCTGGTCCTTGCCCCGCCCGATAAGGTATTCATATCCGCGTATGGCAGTATCATAGGCTCCGTTAGCTACCAAAGTGCGGCAAAGATCATACACATCGCTGCCATCGTTATTTGTTCGGCGGCTTAATGCCAGCGCCTGGTTAAGCGCCATATCAAAATCTTTTTGCTGTAAAAACTGCCAGATAAGCAAATTCACAAAAACGGTTTGCTGCGGGTCTTTTTGTATTCGTTTTAACAAAGCAACTCTTAAAACATCATAATCATTTTCACCCTGAAACAAGGTAGCTAATGTATTCTCGGCCTGGCTTAAAAACATGTTGTTTAAAGGCAGCACATTTAAATACTCTTCAATCAGCCCGGCTTTATCTCTTTTAAAACGATAAAGGGTTATTAGATCAAATGCGAATAAATTGTCATCATGTAACAGTTTCCTCCCCTGCAAAAAGGTTTTTATAGCGTAATCGGCATTCGATCCCTGGTAAAACTGGCCCGCGAGGGTTGAAACAGCATTCTGATCGGCAGGAAGTTTTTTTATCAGGTCATCATACAAGGCATTACCCTTATCAAGCTCTCCATGATGAATATAAATGGAGCCTAAAATGATAACATATTCAACATCACCCGGATGTTTTTTTATAATTTTTTTGGTGATGGTTTCAGCATCATCAAATTTTTTAAGTGCTATAAGGGTGTTAACATAATCCCTGTAATAAGCGTCATTATTTTGCTTATAAAGCTTTTGATAAATATCAAGCGCTTTTTCATGTTCGCCATTGGCGTTAAATTGCTTGGCCAGCAATAATTCATCACTTTGCGCAAATATTTTTGAGCAGCAAATTACAGCAAAAAAAATTAGTGCAAATGCGGGTTTCATCTGATAAAAATAATTATTAAAAGTTAATCAGGGTGTATATATTGCTGATTATTTATGTAACGTTTATATAGGGTAAAATTGTAGTGACATATTAAATAAACTAAGTTATTTACATAATTTAACCTGATTATAACCTGAGTTGATCAATAGAATGGCGAGGAGTTTGAAATTTTTATTTTTAGGTTTAATTGCGGTTACCTTATTTGCATGTAAGGATAAAAAAGCAAACGAAATACCCGTAAGCGATTTTTTTTAATACATCTGAAAAAAGCGGCTTCAGAATATCGCCTGATGGCAAGTATATTTCATACCTTAAAAAATATAACAATAAGCAAAATATTTTTATCCAATCGCTGGCAGATGGAAAGGAGCAGATTGTAACTTCATACAAAGATTATTCGGTACGTGAATATAGCTGGGCGTATGATAACCAGATAATTTATAGCATTACTACCCCTGAGGAAAAGTATTTAATGTTTGCATTGGATATAAATACCTTAAACAAGAAGCCAATTCTTTCAGAAGCAAAAGTGAGAGTAAGGATATTAAACAGGAGCCGGCAAATGCCTGATATCATCACTATTACGATGAATAAGCGCGATTCGGCAAAATCTGACGTATACCGATTGAATGTTAGAAATGGGCTGTTAACGCCTTACCTGGTAAACCCAGGTAACATGACCGATTGGGTGGTAGATGCTGATGGAGGGATACGTATCGCTAAAGCATCTGATGGGGTAACCGAAACTATATTATACCGCCCTAATGATAAAATGCCTTTTAAAACTATTATTCAAAATAATTTTAAAAACACGGTGAGGCCTATAGGTTTTACGGGCGAAAAAAATTATTTCTATGCCTTATCTAACGTTAACCGCGACAGGACCGCCCTTGTTAAAATTAATGCTGAAAATGTAAAGGAGGAACAGATCATTTATTCGAGCGATAAAGCCGATATTCAAAGGGTTGATTATTTAAAAAACAGGCACCGGCTTGAATTAGCTGCATGGGATGAGGCAAAACCGAAAAAGCATTTTTTGGATGCGAATATTAAAGCAATATATGATGATCTGGATAAACAACTTAATACCGCTGGTGCAGACAGTAATGAAATAAACATTGCCGACAGGGACACAGCCGAAAATAAGTTTATTGTTGCTACTCATACTGATCGTAACAGCGGCTCTTTTTACCTTTATGAACACTCAACCGGTAAGCTAACCAAGCTTAATGATAATTCAAGTATTATCAATCCGGATGTGCTATGTGTTATGCAGCCTATTAGCTATAAAGCAACCGACGGATTACTTATAAACGGTTACCTTACGCTGCCGCAAGGCGAAAACAAAACGAATTTGCCGGTAATTGTAATGCCGCATGATGGGCCTTTTGGTGGCCGCAATTCATGGGGCTATAATCCCGAAGTGCAATTTTGGGCAAGCCGTGGTTACGCGGTTTTTCAGGTTAATTACAGAGGATCATCCGGCTATGGGAAAGCTTTTTTAAATGCGGGATACAAGGAAGTTGGCGGAAAAATGCAACAGGATATAACCGACGGTGTAGACTGGCTTATTGCTAATAAAATAGCCAATCCTAGAAAAATAGCCATATATGGCCGGGGTTTTGGGGGTTTCTCGGCCTTGTATGGCGTTTCATCTAACCCTAAACTTTATAATTGTGCTGTAGTACAGGATGGATTTATCAACTTTTTTTCATACATTAATACTATTCCGCCTTTTTATAAATCTTCATTACAAAAAATGTATTTGCAGAGAATGTATCAAACAGTTGGCGATCCGGTAAAGGATTTTAACAATTTGCGTAATATATCGCCGGCTTTTCATCCTGATAAAATAAAAGTGCCGGTTATGATTTTCCAGGCTCAACGCGATCCGCGGGCCAATATCTCTGAATTGGATACTTATATTCATCAACTGCAAACGCAAAAAGTGGTATCATATACGTCATATAAAAAATTAAGATGGTCCGGATCAAACGATAGCAGTCGCTTAGACATGTATAGCAAGATCGAGAAATTCCTGGATAATAATATGCGGGTTAAACCTTAATTCCCTGTAATGAAAGGGGCAAATATAGTTTACCGGAAGAATTTTTCATTAATAGTCGCTTTCCTTATCCTGGTATCTGTTACCCTGATCGTAGTTCTGATTGTTGCCTACCGGTTTACGGCACAAAATGTAGTGAATGATTTTTCTGCAAAAAAAAATAATGTAGTTGATAAGACGATAAGCCCTTATAATTATTTTTTCAAGAACAAGGTGCCCGAAATTACCGGGTACTCCGGTTCACTTGATTCGGCATCAGCAGCAAGTTATGCCGATTCAGTTTTTCATGATTTCAAATTTGTTACCAAAATAGTTTTCTACCAGATCGTGGTGGGTAATCAGGCTCATAATCATACCAACGGTAATAATCTCGGTATGTCGGTTAAATCCACCTATCAATACTATCCCAGCAAAAAAAAGATAGTCGGCCCGAAAAATGAAGGCGAGGTCAATAAAAATGATTTCATCCAAATGGCCGATAAACTGAATGATTACATTACTGCATACGATACTTTAAAAGGTGCAGGACAGGATGAACAAGGGATATTTTATAATACCCGCCCCGGTAAGGTAAGTTATTTAAATGTACCCAATAACGAAAGTTTAAAAACGTACCACGAGCTGCAACGTAATGGCCATGCCACTTCGTTATACAAGCAAAACATGATGACATTTTATGTCGATCCTCATAAACTCCCGGTTAAAAATACTCATCTCGAGCTCTATCAAAAAGTATCGATAAAGCCCATAAACTACGACCCGACTGATATTGATCCAAATAAAACGATTACAGACGAGGTAGCATTACCGGGGGCTTTTTCCGATTACAAGCTATATTTTAGTTCGCCGCTTGATTACCTTTCTCCAGAAATTTATCATCGTTTTATGCCGGTTGGGGGCATAATCATACTCATTTATTCGGTTTTGGTATTGATCGGGTGGCTCATCTACCGTAACCTTAGCGTTAACCTTAAAATGTTTAAGCTACAGTATGATTTTATAAATAATTTCACCCACGAGTTTAAAACCCCTGTAAGCGTAATAAAAATAGCCGGATCAAATTTAAAGGGCGAGAATGAACTGACGGACCGCCAACGAAAACATTACGGTCGCATATTGGATGAGGAAGCCGACAAACTAAATGAGTTGATGAATAAATTACTGTCATTTACTCAACTTGAAAATAAGTCCATCACTATAAAAAAAGACAAGATAAATGTTGAAACCTTTGTAAAAGGCTATATCGATACCTTTAAAGTAAAATACCCTGATTTTAAATTAGGTTGTAAAATAAAAGATGCTAAAGTGTTTTATACCGATACTGTATTGTTAGGTAGTGTATTTCAAAACCTGATTGAGAATGCCTATAAATACTCACATCCCGAAAAAAAGGAGCTTTTTATAAATATTACGCTTGAAAAACGTAATATTATATTTTCATTTATTGATAGGGGTATTGGTATACCTAAAAATGAATTGAACAATATATTCAGAAAATTTTATAGATTAGAAAACCAATACAACCAAAATGGAAGCGTTGGCCTTGGCCTGGCATTTTGCAAAGAACTGGTTAATTTTATGGATGGTGATATAACTGTGCGAAGTAAGGTTGACCAGGGATCAGAGTTTATAGTAACCCTTCCCTACGAAAATTAGATATATATGAACAAAGAAATAAAAATAGCGCTTGTTGAAGATGATGAAAACCTGCGTTTCCTGGTTGCCGAGCGTTTGCAATCAGAAGGTTACAAAGTATTAGAAGCCAGTAACGGAGATGATGCCGAAACAATGATAATAGCTGAGCAGCCGGATATTGTTTTGCTGGATTGGATGCTGCCCGGAAAGCAAGGGGCCGAAGTGTGTACTAACATACGCGCTAAGGGGTTTGATAAAGTGGTTATCATGACCACCGCTAAACAGCAGGATATTGATAAAATATCGGCCTATGGTTTTGGCGTGTCCGACTATGTGACCAAGCCTTTTAATATGGATGTGCTGGTTGCGCTGATTGACAATAAGATAAAATTTGCTTTGAACAATGAAAAGTCTGAATCGTACCAGTTTGCTAATATGGAGCATCATCCTAATACCCACCTGCTGATACGTGATGGCCGTAAAATTGAGCTAACTATACTTGAAAACCGTATCCTGTTATACTTCCTTAAAAACAAGAACAAGGTAATTAACCGCGAGGAATTGATGATGGAAGTATGGGGCTATAATGCCGATGTAAATACACGCACACTGGATATGCACATTGTAAGGCTGCGTAAAAAAATAGAAACGAATCCTGATTATCCGCAATACCTGCAAACCGTAAGAGGTATTGGGTATAAGTTTGCTTACCAGGCATAATTTATAAGTATACTCTGTCATTCTGAGCGTAGCGAAGAATCTTATAAAAACGGTAGGTAACCACTTGCAAAATGATAAGATTCTTCGCTACGCTCAGAATGACAAGTGGTGTTTATTTCCGTTGTCTGTGTCCTCACAGACAACTATTTGAGAAATTGTCTGTGAAGACACAGACAATGGAAATAACATTTGTTTGCTATGTATACAATGTAATTATTTCATTTCTTTCTCAAACACCTTCGAAATCACAAACTTTCCAAAAAAAACTTTTTCAGCGATAACGCTATAACTCTTGTCATTAAAATGCTTTTCAATATCAGGCAATACAGAAGTTTCTATCCTGCATATTATTTTAAAAAAAACGAACATGGTTTTCAATAAAATATTTTGCCACCATTTGCCGGTCAACTGAAAATCAGTATTAAGCCATAAACCTCCAGGCTTAAGTGAATGATGTAAATGGTTAAATACTTTTTGCAAGGTGGTTTCGGTAAAATTATCAAACAGGAACGGAGTGATAATAACATCAAATTCATCAGTAATTAAAACATCTTCAACAGCACTATTAATAAAGATCACTTCATTATCCGCATAATTTCTTTTTTTTGAAAGCGCCGTCATTTTTGAAGAGATCTCGGCATAAGAGATTTTTAACCCAGAAGGATGTATACGTGATAATTCTTCCAGTATCCAGCCCGTTCCGCCGCCGCCAATAAAGATGTTTGAATTTGGAGGGATATATTGCAGCAAAAACACCTGCGCATTTATAAGTGCCCTGCCATACACCAGTTTCGACAAACTATCATAAAACCAAGCCGAATTATCATAGTTGGAAGCCACAATTATTTAAATTGATTAAACAGTAACAGTATTACATATTGCAGTATGAGTACACCGTCCAGGTAAAAGAAATAATAGTATTCGTCTCTCTTCCACTCTGATTTAAAGATAAGCCAGCCTGCTAATATTGCGGTAACGGTAAGTGCCCAAAAATCATTGCTGAACCCATTGCTTTTATATAGGAACAATAAAATTATATAACCGGCCAGCAATACCTGGCAAAATAAATATGCTTTTCTTTCGCCCCAAATTACAGGTATGGTTTTTAACCCTAATTTCCGGTCCTCAAAAAGATCACGTATATCAAACGGAACAGTTAACGCGCCTATTAGTAAAAAACGTTTGGCTATCAAAATGGTTGTATCGCGCATAGAAATATTGGTAAGGTGCATATCCTGTGCCTCTAAAACAGGAAGCAGCACGCAGCTCATGGTCCAAACTAAGGTGATCAAAAATGGCTTTACCCCCGGAATATTACGCAGCCCGAATTTTTGATCGCCTAATGAAAACAGCGGCAGGCTATAGGAGAAAGATATAACAGCCAGGAAAATGAGTAATAACTTTGATTCGGTTGATATTAAAAAAAATAAGGGGACGAGCGAAAGTATGGCTACAATGGTAAAAGTAACCATGAGCCTGTGGTGCGAAAAAAACCAGCGGATACGTGCATATTCTGATTTTTCAGGCTCTTTAGGCTTGCTTAATAAAATTGAAAAATTATATATGCCGATGGTTGAGGTGAACAGCAGGGCAATTACGGTATAAAGCGGCCTTGACCCAATTAAATGAAAAGTAACCAATGCCTGAGCTACCGCGCATAAAGCCATGAAAACATTGCTGAAAAGCAGAAAATCAAAAACCGGCTTAAATAGTTTTTTCATTTATGAGAGCATGCTGCCCATATTTGATTAAGCTTTTTTGAGTAATGGATCGTGGGCAGATCGTAATGTAAATATCGTAATCTCCGGCAATATTCCAACCCTGCCCGGAAAGCCTAAAAAGCCATAGCCAACGTTTACATATAATTGCTGGCTGCCATAGCGATAAAGGCCGGCCCATTCTTTATACACATACTCAACCGGGCTCCACTGAAAGTTTTCGGCGCGCACGCCAAACTGCATACCATGTGTATGGCCCGAAAACATCACATCTATTTGTGGATAATGCGGTAATATTTGAGCCCGCCAGTGCGAGGGATCATGCGATAATAATAGTTTTACAGGCAGGTCGGCGGTATTTTTTACGGTAGGCTCCATGCGCCCATATTTTGGGAAACGTGTTAGCTCGCCCCAATTTTCGCAGCCCAATATCCCTATTTCTTCGCCGTTAATTTTAAGGCGGCGGTTTTCATTAAGTAACAAATCCCAGCCCATGTTTTTATGAGTAGCCATCAAATCGGCCAGGTTTTTCTTTTTCGCGGCTAATGTGGGCCATTCGTTATAATAATCGCCATAGTCATGGTTCCCTAAAGATGAGTAAACTCCCAACGGCGCTTTTACCTTGCTGAAAATATCCTGGTAACCATATACTTCATCGGTGCGCTTATTAACCAGGTCGCCGGTAAAGAAAATAAAGTCTGGTTTCTCACGCATCAGCATATCAATGCCGCCGGCTACCGCTTTTTTATTATAAAAACTACCCGAATGTATATCAGATATCTGTCCCAGTTTTATGCCATCAAATGCTTTGGGCAGGTTTGGTAAATAAAGCGTTTGATAACGCACCCGGTAATCATAAGCGCCGGATACGATGCCAACGCCTATTGCTGCTAATGGAATAGCCCCGGTTATTAATCCCGCCCGCATCAAAAATTCTGAACGTGGTATGGCAGCTACCCCGGCCTTTTGCGGTTGATCTTTTGATCGTTTTTTTAAAAAAAGTAATAGCCGCTTGATATCATCGGCCAGAACAAAGGGTAAAAAAGTAAATTTTACTATGGCCAGCACAAAAAATATCATTAAAAAACCTGCACGTACCGCTACAGGTATTTTTGCGTAAATGCTGATGATAGTGCCGATTATAAGAATAACAGAAAACGCGGTATAACCTATGTTGAATGCCTTTTTGTTAATGAATGCCCGCTTTTTAAACGCCGCCCTAATGCCATTTACTAAATATTGATCAAGCAGGAAAAACCCGCCCCCAATTAATATTAAAGTAAATAGCTGACTCTGCATTTAGTAATTAGTAACGGTCATCATCTAAATCAAGGTCATCATCATCGGGCTGTAGGTTAAACAGACTGTTAAACATATCCGAAAATGCGAAACCGTTATCCAGGAATCCTTTGCTTAGCTGCGAAAATTCTGCCAGTCCATGCAATACAAATTCCATCAATATTAATTGCTGGCTTTCAACAAGGTTAGGGTGGAATTTTTTTACGAGATCTTTTAATTCGCTTACAGAGTTTAATAGTTTTTTGTATTCGGCAAGCGGCAAATCGTCAATTACTGCCAGGGTATTACCATCGCTAAACCAGCTAACGATTTCGGCATAAGGATTTGGCGCCTTTGACTTTTTGGTTTTCTCCGGATCAGGAAAATATTTAAGCAGTAAAGTTTTAATGGCTTTGCCAATTAATATATTGGCAACTTTGGCAGGGCCTTCCAATTCACCCTCGTAAACCAGTTCTATTTTACCGGTAATAGCCGGGATAACCCCGAGGAAGTCAGCTATACGTACAAAGGTTCTGATTTCGTGGTTAATGATCATTCTGCGTTCGGCATTGCTGATCAGATTCTCATAGGCTGATATGGTTAAGCGGGCCGATACACCCGATTTTTTGTCGATATATTCCGAATTACGCGCCTCAAAAGCTATTTGCTCAACCAAATCCTTTACCAGGCCATCAGCTTCAACCGCTACCTTTTGTTCGGCAGTAAGCGATGCTTCCTGTTGGGTAATTTTTCGGGAGATCTCAATCGAACGCGGATAATGGGTTAGTATCTGGCTCTCAATACGGTCCTTCAATGGTGTAACTATGGAGCCACGGTTAGTATAATCTTCCGGATTGGCCGTAAATACAAATTGAATATCAAGCGGCAGGCGCAATTTAAAACCGCGTATTTGTATATCCCGCTCCTGCAAAATATTGAACAGTGAAACCTGTATCCTTGCCTGCAGGTCGGGTAGTTCATTGATAACAAAAATGCCCCGGTGCGCGCGCGGTATCAGCCCAAAATGTATAACCCGTTCATCCGAATAAGTTAACTTCATGGTAGCGGCCTTAATGGGGTCAACATCACCTATCAGGTCGGCAACCGTAACATCGGGTGTGGCTAACTTTTCAGTATAACGTTCAGAGCGGTGTATCCAGGCTATCGGCGTATCATCACCTTTCTCATTAATTATATGATGACCGAACCATGATATGGGATTTAACGGATCATCAAACAACTCCGACCCTTCAATATACGGAACATATTCATCCAGTAAATTAACCAGTAAACGTGCAATACGTGTTTTAGCCTGCCCGCGCAACCCGAGTAATAATATATTATGCCTTGATAAAATAGCCGTTTGCAAATCCGGGATTACGGTATCCTCAAACCCGATGATGCCCTCAAATCCCCCTTCTTCTTTTTTCTGTAGCTGGGTAATAAGGTTCCGCCTCAACTCATCCTTAACTGATTCGCTTGTATAACCTGATTGTTTTAACTGGCCTAATGTCTTTATATCTGTTTTAATCATTTTTAATTTGAAAATTTGATTATTTGAAAATTTGGAAATGAAGCTGAAAAAGTAATTATCTTATTTTCAAATCTTCAAATTGATTAATTTTCAAATCAATTATCTATCTAATATTCTTCCTTCTATTCTTGGCGTAATCTTCAAAAATATATTCGCCCAAATTATTCAGCGAGCTGTAAAATGCTTTGCCACCGTTTGTTTCGGTAAACTTACGCACAAATTGCTGCAGGTAGGGGTCTTTAGCTATCATAAATGTAGTGATAGGTATTTTTAACCGCTTGCACTGCGCCGCCATGTTCAGCGTTTTATTTACCACTTTACGATCAAGGCCGATGCTGTTTTTGTAGTATTTAGTTCCCTCTTTCAAACAGGTAGGCTTGCCATCGGTTATCATAAATATTTGCTTGTTATGCGTTTTGCGGCGGCGCAATAGGTCTGTCGCAAGTTCCAATCCGGCGTATGTATTGGTATGGAAAGGGCCAACCTGCAAGTAGGGCAGGTCCTGCAAAGTAATGGGCCAGGCGTCATTTCCAAAAACCACAATATCCAAAGTATCTTTAGGGTATTTGGTACGTATAAGTTCGGCCAGTGCCATAGCTACTTTTTTGGCGGGTGTTATCCTGTCTTCGCCATACAATATCATGGAGTGCGATATGTCTATCATCAGCACGGTAGAAGTAAGGGTTTTATAATCCATTTCCTCTACCTCAAGGTCGCGTTCGGTCATCATAAAATCGTTGATGCCGTGGTTAACCTGCGCGTTATGGATAGATTGGGTCATATCTATCTGGTCCAGGCTATCGCCAAACTCGAACTCTCGGCGCTCGGCATTTTTTTCATCGCCCTGCCCCGATTGCGGTGAGCGGTGATTGCCTTTACCCGATTTTTTTAGCTTGCCAAATATTTCTTCCAGTGCCGATTGCCTTATACTTTGCTCCGTTTTAGCCGTGATACTAAACCCGCCGTTTTGCTTGTCTTCATCCAGATAGCCTTTTTGCTTCAGTTCGTCAATAAAATCACCCATGCCATAATCATCATTGGTGAGGTTATATTGCTTATCCAGCTCATTTAGCCAGGCCAAAGCTTCGCCGGCATCGCCCGATGTATAATTGAGCAATTCGAGAAATAACTTTAATAATTCTTCAAACCCGCCTTTTGGAATTTGGTTGGGTATAAATTTCGAAAATCCGTAACCGCGCATGTTTTGCCTTTCTGACAATAAATTAACGGATAATTTCCCTTAAAAGTTTTATTAAATAGAATTGTTAGGCAGGGATGACAAAGTTGATAAAGGGTGTACGGCCAATTTGATAAATTGTTATTACTTTTATAATTATGTATGATGACCTGCCATTAATAAACAATACCGCCATTCATAATTTTGAATTATTTGTTGATGGCCAGCGCGCTTTTATTGATTACCAGTTAAGAGGCGATAAAATATTTTTGATACATACCGAAGTGCCCGTTTTGCTGGAAGGAAAAGGCGTTGCCCCGGCAATGGTTGAAAAGGCATTTAAATGGATAGAGGCCAATCATTTAAAAATGGTGCCTTACTGTGCCTTTATCAAGATATTTTTAAAGCGGCACTCGGAATGGGAAAGTATACTGGCATAATCTGTCAATCAAATTTATACAGCTTAACCCTCAACACTCCGGGACCAGCACTTTCAATACGTACAACCGTGCCTGTTTGGTTGCGGTTGGTTTGCTCCGTCATGGCATAACTTTGGGAAATATTGTCGCCATTCAATTTGCGGCCGGGTTTCCATACGCCCTTTTCATAAACCCCTTCCCAAAGCGAGGCTATGCCTGCTATTTGCGGGCCGGGTGTTGACGGTGCAAAGGTGGCCTCCAAATTTAACCCCGATATAATAAATTCATCAGCTGCCGGGTTAATAATTAGGCCATAGGATGAGTTAGGTAAATAGCGTTCTGTTCCCATTTTTTTGCGACGGGTGCGCAACTCGATATTGTAGCCGCCCATATTTATTGTTTGTATAGGGTTTGCCCTGTTAATGGTAACTGCTGTAATAATACCTTTGCTTTGCGCATCCAAAATAACCGGGGCTAATCCCTCAAGTACTTTATATGCTTTGGGTATAGGGCCGTTAACCGGATCGGTAATGCGTTCTTCGACCGCGAACGGCGAGTAGCCAATGGCATTATGCGCGCCTATGGCATAATATACGTTGGAAGCGCCTGCCGAGTCGGGCGCGCACTCGGGAATGAACAACGGGTTCCATGAATGATGAAATAATGGAATGATCCCCTTAAAATCCGGCTGATAAATGTCGGGCGAAAAAACGTCGATCCGCGGGGCACCTATACGCCATATATCATGCATATAGGCAACCGGGCCACCACGCGGGTAAACAGGGCTTATCCAGGCGTTAACATACATGGGTATATTATATTCGGCTTTGCCCGCGGCTGTTACCGCGTTAAGATATTTAGCGTAGTGCCAGGCCATAAATACCTCATCGCCGAAAGGGCCTTTGCCAAAAACTTCTTCCCATGTGCCAGCGGTTTTTGCACCCGCTTTATCCCATGCCTGTTTAAATTCGGGCTGTAATTCGTTTTGATATTTTTGCAGGCCGGCCATTAATTCTGCCGGAACCTGTTTAGCGAAATTAGCATTGGCTATATCCGAGCGGTCGCGATTATCGCCATGTATGCCTACTTCGTTTTCTACCTGTACCATAATAACTGTGCGATCTTGTGCATCAACGGCTTTAACGTGTTTCATTAACGCGGCAAAGGCTTTTGCATCCGCTTTTTGATTTTCATCGGCAAATACATTGACGGTTTCGGTGCTTTTGCCGTTTGCCATTTTTACGCGGGGGAAACGTTTGGTATCCTGCTTTACCCATACCGGCACATAATGCGACATCCCGTTCTTCCAGCTTCCAAACCAAAGGATGACCAGCTTCAATTTGCTTGCGCGCGATTGTTTAATTAATCCGTCGACCAATGAAAAATCGAATTTGCCCTCGGTTGGCTCAAGCTGATCCCATGATACGGTGCCTAATACCGTATTTAAATGCATGCCTGCCAGTTTAGGCAATAACGGCTTTAAATATTCAAGGCTTGATGTGTTTGAATTATGCAGTTCGCCTCCTAATATCAGGTAGGGTTTGCCATCAACAATTAACTGCGTAGCCGCGCCGCGCTTTTCGAAATGGGGGATAGGTTTACCCGTTTTTTGTTGCGCGAATGCAGCATTGATCAGTATTAAAAATGCACCTGTCAGGGCTATTGTTTTGGATGATAATTTCATTTTCTTAGTTATTTATTATTCGCTTTTTGCCTCATCCTGACTCTCAAAAGGAGAGGGTTCTGATTTGCAAGATGATAATTTATATATACTTGTTTAATCCCCCTCTCCAAAGGGCGTTAACTTACATAAATACACCAAATAGGGAAGGTTATTTAAAACTCTCCCACTGCTCCATAGCTCCTATGCCAACATGACCTTTAATTACTTCAACCATTAACTCATGCGCGCCATCGCTGAGGCCCGATTTAGAAAATATAGGTTTAATATTGTTATAAAAACTATTTTTAAAACTCACGTCGCCGGCAGGTTTACCGTCAATATATATCCGCGCCGTACCGCCGTCGGGTCCCGATTTCCCGATCATACTAATACCGGTGCCATAAAATTTTATCCGGGCTTTGGCGCCCGGTACATAGCTTTGGTGCCAACCGTCAACGTTCATGGTCCAGGTTTGGTCGAACACATTTTCCGAATCGTTATGGTTAATACTATAAAAGTTTGCTTTTTCAAAATAAGGGTTTAGGGCTGATTTTATCGAAGACAACGAATTATAATCCGGTGATGTTAACCGCCCTTCAAGGTTCCACCCATCGCCCGATTGTACTAGTTTGATCAACAAATGATTCCATCCCTTTTTAAGCGTAAAGTTGTCTATCGCGTTTTCGCCGCTTGTTTTTGAAGTGAATTTTTCCTGCCCGTTCACCCATATCTTACACCCGCCTGCTACATCAAATTTAAATCCTACAGCCGGATTGCTTGCCGGGCTCTGCACCCAAAAACTCATATAAACTACGCCGGTGCTTCTTTCGCCTGTATTAAAATCAGTTGCTGTCGCGCCACCGCCTGCACCACGCCTGCGTACCTGCCTGCCAAAATTTAAAATGCCTTCGCTGCCTTGCTTTACTTCCCAGGTATGCCCGTCGGGGTTTAAGCCAAATTGAGGATGCACTAATGTTTCGCCGCCTATATAATCTTTTTCCATACCCTCGTCAAAACTACCGGCCCTGTATGTGGAAACCAGCGTACGGGTTAATACATAAGTTTGGTTAAACGGTACGCCCCTTGTAAACGGTACGCTTTTTACAGCAACCCCTAAATTCCTGAATAATTTAGAGATCATGCGGATATGCGCTGCCGACATTACCTCGAGGTTAATAGTACTTGCAATATAACTGCCGGCCCCCTCTTTTACTTCAACAAAAGCCGGGCCTGCGGGGTTCTCTCTTTCCGACCGGCGCATTTCGCTGTACTTGTCCTGTATAAAATCGGTAGGGCAGGCTTTGAGCAGGACGTGCCCTTTATCAACAAAGCTGCCTCTTAAACCATATTTGATAATTGATCTGGACTCATTATTTTCGGTAAAATACAGGTCATGGTATGATATGGACGATACCCTGTTATCTTTTTCATCCGGAACCAATGAGGTAGCCTGGCGGTCAAATACTTCAACAGTATAAGGCAGGGTTGATGCTATGCGCGGCTGATTATCAGGCGTAAGCCCCCAATAAATTACAGTTCCCCCCGCTTTAACCGTAGTTTTAATACGGTTCTCCAATGTGCTGTTCAGGTTAACCGAATTGCAGTCAACCACAATGATTTTAGGGTTAGATGACTGTGCTGTTACCGGAATACCCGAACCCTTTAGTTTATTAAATAAGCCGCCACCTGCATCGCCCATAAAAAACACCTCTGCTGCCGGAGCCTTTATAACAGGGGCCGCCGGAACAGCGTATTGCTGATGGTGGTCCCACTTATTTGGCAGGGGAAAAGGTTGGTGAAAGGCTGCTTTTACCGCGTAATATAACGCTTCGGGTTTATACAACGGGTAATTAGGGTCGTAACCGGGGTTATAATGCGTTCCGTAAGCGGGTATTCTTTCGGGTTGTATGCCGGGTTTGCCCTCTTCATAAGGCGCGGTAAAGTATACGCCATCATCCCTTGAAGGCGCTTTTGAAAGGTCCGTCAATCCCAGCGGCAACAATTCTACACCATAAAAGCTTACGTTCCATACCGAGCAAAAAGCTGCTACCGGCCTTTGCGCCTTTAACAGCTCGAAGGCATCAATAGCTACCGCGTCGGCAAAATCTTTATAGCTGCGGTAAGCTCGGTCGCCCACCATTGTTTCGGCCAGGCGCGGCATCCCATAAAAGGCCATACCTGCCTCGCCTACGGCAAATGGTTTATTAACGGTGGCCGCCTCCCATGCATAATCGGGGCCAACTCCATAATGATCGTTATAAACAGCCAGCCTTCCGTCCATATCACGGCTTCCATCGCCCGATACCCAGTTGCGTGTGGCATCGGCTTTAAGGCAAATATCCGATAGTTTGGCCATGCCGTCATATACCATTTTGCGGTAGCTCAGGTCGTTAGTTTTATCACTCAGGGCAGGCATCACTTCATTCTCAATGCTCCAGCCGTAAACGCTGGCATGGTTACGGTATTTTTTAACCAAACCGCGTATATCGTTTTCCGATGCCTTCCAGAATAACTCCGAATCATAATTTATATCGCACGAGCTGGCATACAACAAACTTTCGGGTAAAACGGCGATGCCCATTTCGTCGGCCATATCATGAAAGCATTCGGGGTATATCTGCGCATGCAGCCTTGCCGAGTTAGCGCCAATATCCTTTAACAGCTTAAACCAGCTCCAGGCATAACGGCGGCTCCAGCCTGCTACGTTTTGTAAATGCTGCGCATCGCCCAAAAGCTGTGTTTTTTTACCGTTAAGAAACATGTTTTTACCAATGATCCTGAATTCGCGCCAGCCAAAGCGTTCATATTTTTTATCTGCAACCTGCCCATTATTAGCAAGGTTCACGGTCATTCCGTAAAGATTGGGGTTGTTAAAGTCCCAGTATTTAAGTTTGTTATCAACCTTTGCCTGTAGGGTTATTACCGCGTCTTTCCCGGCCGGAATAATTAATTTCTCATTACTTAAATCCAAAACTTTATTGCCCAGCCTCCATTTTATTTCGGGTGCGCTGATGGAGTCTTTTCCTGCAAGGTTTATCCACGGGCGTACGTCGGCGCTTAAATTAACCGATTGCTCCTTATTGGTTGTGTTGCGAACGGTAACCTCGGCCTGCAGGTTGTTTTTAGAAACGTTAGGCTTTACAAACACATCAGCTACATACACATTGGGTAAGGCAATCAAAAAAACATCCTGCCATATACCCAGCCCGCCGCCGCGGGGCGGAAAAGTAAGTTTGCCTACCGCGCCCTGCCAGGTAAATAAATTATGGTTGCGCATACCCACCATAATTTCATTCTCGCCTTTTTTTAGCTGGTCGGTTATATCAAACTCAAAGGGCAATCCCGAATCGAAATTAGTGCCCACCAGCTTACCATTTAATAATATTTTGGAGTCGCCGGAAACGGCGGTGAAACGGATAACAATGCGTTTACCATCCCAACCGGCAGGCACGGTAAATTTTTTACGCAGCCAGCCCATTTGCGCCTGGCCCCATTGCTGCGGGTGGCTGGGGAATGCCTGGCCGCCATTAACAGGCGCCGGAACCCTCATTTTAGCAGCGTCCCATCCGTTGACTGTGGCAGCGGGCAGGTCGGCGGCGGTTTCATCGGCCTCTATCCCGTAAGGTTTGGTTTTTTGTTGGTTATATGGCCCATATATGGGCTGAAAATCCCATTTGCCGTTAAGACACAGCTCCTGTCTTGTTTCTTTTTCGGGCCCTTTTACAAAACCTTCAGATGGTGCAAACTCCCGGGTAAATTCCACTCTTCCGGGTGCGGGTTGGGCTTTTTTAGAAGTATGTTTAGGGCCTGTAAAGCCAAAAATTAATAATAACGTTAAGAGAGGCAGGATAAATTTTACCGGTCTTTTTATAATTATTGCAGGGTTCATCATCATCCAGGTTTATGGGTATATATCGCGCCTTATTACTACTGTGATAGCAGGTTAATTTATTAAGGTTAAGATAATTGGTTAGTTGATCTTATAAACAAGAATAATCACAATCGGCTAATAAAAGAAAGATATAAGGAATTAAAATTATGCAATCGTTCCCGAGCCTCACTCTAACCCAAAGGACTAAACAAAATATATTGATTACCGTGCAAATAAGGAACCCTTTCCTTTGGAGAGGGTAGGGTGAGGCACAGCACTTTCATAAAAAGATACATGCAAAATTGTATTTTTACTGTAATTTCATAAACTAATTATGTTTGAAACTTATACCATAAAGGATATCGCCAAGGCGCTGGGCTTGTCTACCTCGACTGTTTCGAGGGCGCTGAACGGTAGTTATGAAATAAGCGCCGAAACAAAAAAGCTGGTGGTTGAGTATGCTGAAAAGATAAATTACCGCCCTAACCCAATCGCCCTAAGTCTTAAAGAACAAAAAAGTCATTCAATAGGCGTGGTGGTGTGCGAAGTTGCCAATAACTTTTTTTCGCAGGCTATAAACGGGATAGAAGCAGTTGCGTATGACAGGGGATACCATGTTATTATAACCCAAACGCATGAATCATCTGCCCGCGAAATAACAAATGTAGAGCATTTACTTTCACGACATGTTGATGGATTACTGGTATCGTTGTCTGCCGAAACTACAGATATTTCGCCCTATCAATACCTGCACGATAAGGGTTTCCCTATAGTTTTTTTTGACAGGGTAGCTACCGAAATAGATACCCATAAAGTAACCGTAAATAATTTTAAAGGCGCGTTTGATGCTACCGAGGTGCTTATCAATTCGGGGTTTACAAAAATCGCGCATTTAACCAACTCGAACAACCTGCTCATCAGCCGCGAGAGGTTTAACGGTTATAGGGCCGCGCTTGATAAACACCATATTGAGTTTAACCCCGGATATATTAAACATTGCGAGCATGGTGGCATGCTAAAAAGTGAAGTAGAAGTAGCTGTTAAAGAACTGACAGACCTTGACAACCCGCCCGATGCTATATTTACAACCAGCGACCGGCTCACAACCACCTGCCTGTACATATTAAAAAGTATGGGCATAAAAATACCTGATGATATTGCCATAGTAGGCTTCACCAATTCGGATGTTGCTGAATTATTCGACCCGCCTTTAACCGTAGTGCGTCAGCCCGCTTTCCAGATGGGCCGGGTAGCTACAGAGCAATTAATAAAAATGATAGAGCGCAAAGGGCCTGTTGATGAATATGCTACTGTGAAATTGGAAACGGAATTGATAAGCAGGTTATCTTCGAAGAAGTTGTTGTATAGGTAAAGTAAATGGGATAATAAGTAGAAGAAAGCTTCCGTTCACATCTTTAATTACATGCCAGACAGACATAGTAAAAATTATAAATGGTGGCGTTATTTTGTCAGTAACCAAGTGATCAAAAAATGACCTATAAGTCATATTTAGTGATCCAAACTGTTAAATGAAACCGGGATTAATTTTATAAATTTCTTATTTACAAATAATTACAAAAACAAGGTGATCCAGTTGATCCAAAGTGTTACGCGTTCGCAGTGGATCAGCAGATGAGGGTACAAAGACGCAAAGCATCGCGTTTGTGAGCTAATCCTTCAACACCCTTAAAATCTCCTCATCATAAACCGGGTTGGCGCCCCTTTTGCCGGCCACATACGCCCCAACGGCACATGACCTGTCCAGCACCAATTGCAGTGGTTGTTGGTTGAGCAATCCATTAATAAACGTAGCCAAAAACGAATCGCCGGCGCCCACGGTATCAACAACCTCAACTTTATAACCGGGATGTTCATAAAATTCATAATCATGCCAAACCATAGCGCCGTGCTCGCCGCGGGTTATACATATGGTTTGGGCATGGTATTTTTTGCGGAACTCGGTAATCTTATCTTTCAAATCGCCATTGCTGCCATTGATGAGCAGGCTTGCCTCTTCTTCGTTCATTTTTACCACATCGGCATGCGCAGCCAATGTTTCTATGGTTGATAATGTATAATGCGGGGCCCGCAGGTTTACGTCAAATACTTTTAAAGCCGTGGTTTCATCTAATAAATTTAACAGGGTATCGCGCGTGGTTTCGCCGCGGCATACCAGGCTGCCAAATACAATGGCACCGGCCTTTTCAGCAACCTGTATCAAAGTGTCTTCTGCTTGAATATTGTCCCACGATACAGGTTGGGGTATAATATAAGTAGCTTGCCCGGTTTTATCCAGTTGTACGGTTACCTCGCAGGTAGGTAAAGTTTCATCCTGCTGAATAAGGTTACTGTAAAGATCATTTTCCTTTAAAAACGCTATAAGCTCAAAACCGGAAGCATCGGTGCCCACACTGCTGGCAAACGAGACGTTGGCGCCCTGCTGTGCTAAATGATAAGCCACATTCATGGTTGCACCGCCTGCCACCTTTTCATCGCCGAAGGCATCCCATAACACTTCGCCAAAGCATAGTATGTTTTTGTTCATATAGGTAAGGGTGAAAGATTAAAGGTAAAAGGTTTTTTGATTGAAATTGTTTAAGCTACTAAAAAGGTTTCCCGGCTGCCAGCGCTTTATCTGCTCTTTTAACAGCCAGCTTTTCACGATACCGGGCATAGCTGGCTTTAAATGCCATTTTAAGCACACTGTCTAAGCCCCCTTTTATAGCCAGGTTATATAAACCCGCTGCTTTACGCACGGGGGATGCATCCCAGGCACGCAGGCTTAACGAATAGCCGCCTTCTACATATTTCATCCAATGCCAGTAGCCTGTTGGCATAAACAAAGTATCGCCATGCTCTAAAAACACTTCGCTGCCTTCAACGCCATCCAGTGCCGGAAATTTTTTTATATCAGGGTTGGCAACATCATAATCCTCCAGCGCGTAGGTAGCGTTGGGTATGCAATAAAGGCGCCTTTTCCATTTGTTTTCAAACAATATAATGTGCTTGCGGCCGCCAAAATGAGTGTGGAATATATGCGGCAGGTCAATATCGTAATGCAAAAACGTAACCGAGTTAGAGCCGCCAAAGAACATGGCGGGCATGCTCTCTAAAAATCCGTTCATTAATTCCCTGGGCAAAATAACATCGTCCAGCAATTGGGGTGCCTGTTTAAATATATTGAAAAAGAATATCCGCAGCTCGGTAGGCTGAGACATGATCAGATCTATATAATCATCAAAAGGCATTTCGGCAGCAGCCGAATTAATAGGCTTTGACGGATCGGCTTTGGAGTTATCATATAAGGGGACCACCTTATTGCCGACTACCTGTTTTAAATAGGCAGGGGTCCATTTTTCGCGGGCGGGCCAATCACGGGTTAGCCCTTTAATTACTAATGGTCTGCGGGCATCTAAATAATATTTTTTAAAATCAGCAGGCGAAATAGTATCAACGGTATCAACCGGGTGCAGGATGAAGCTCATATATTTTAGATCAGGAACGTATAACCATGCACCTAATACAACAAAATAACGAAATTAAAGCACGAGGTATATTAACAAAGTGTTAAATGTTTTGAAGTTAGTGACGGCAACAAAAAACCCGGCGCTTTTGCAACCGGGTTTTTGTTTTTTAGGCAGATAAGATATTTTTGCTTTAAAGGGCCAATTAACAAACGAACAACCTGTTAACTGCACACTACCAACTGCTAACCGATTAGTTAGGCATCAACACTGTATTTACCACATGTATTACACCATTACTTTGGTTAACGTCGGCAATAGTTATCCATGATTTGCCGCCTTTTTCGTCAACCAGGTATAATTTTTTACCTTCAAGCATAGCCCATAATGAGCCGCCCTGAACGGTTTTTAACTCGGCTTTGCCATTACCTGCTTTAACTTTTGCCATCAGATCGGCAGCGCTTAAGCGGCCTGCAACTACGTGGTAAGTTAAAATTTTGGTAAGTGTAGCTTTGTTTTCAGGTTTTACCAATGTTTCAACAGTGCCTTTTGGCAATTTATCGAAAGCTTCGTTGGTTGGAGCGAATACAGTGAATGGGCCTGCAGATTCTAAAGTTTCAACCAATCCGGCCGCTTTTACAGCTGCAACCAGGGTAGTGTGGTCTTTTGAGTTTACGGCATTCTGTACTATGTTTTTTGTAGGAAACATGGCCGCGCCGCCAACCATTTTAGTTTGAGCGTTAGCGGTAGGCGCAATGGCTATAGCTACTAAAGCAAGCGCCGAAATAATTAATTTTTTCATAATGTTTTTTACGTTGTTTTGGGGGAGATACGGCGACTTTTAAACAGCGGTTTTAAATTTCTAATAGCCTCAAGTTGTATGTTTTTTTAAACCATCACCAACACATTTGCGTAGGTACGCGCCTCCGAAAAATAAGATTTTAAGTATAAACCAGGCTAAAAAAATAGCGCTGAGGCTACATGGTCGGCGTATAATTTGCCGGTTTGGGTGAGAAAAAATTTTTCATCTTTTTTTTCAATCCAGCCTTTTTCGAGGAATGGCTGTGCTGATTTTAACAATATGCCGGGAGTACCCGGGGCAATTGAATTGAGCTTTTGGATATCCAATCCCCATATGGTGCGTAACGAGGTCATGATATACTCATTCAGGCGATTGGTTTCTGTAAGTACTTCAACTTCTGCAGGCAAATTATTGGCTTGAATAGCATTTATGTATTTGCTATTATTAGCCATGTTCCATTGCCGCGTTTCTTCGTTATACGAATGTGCCGATGGGCCGATACCCAGGTATTTTACACCCCGCCAGTAATTTGAATTATGCCTGGAGTAATGCCCCGTTTTGCAAAAATTTGATATTTCGTAATGCTCAAAGCCCTTTGTTTGCATGGTATCCATCAGCAGGTTAAACTGGTCAGCGCTTTGCTGCTCGTTCATGGCTGGCTGCTTTTTTTTGTTGATGAATGATGCCAAAGCCGTTTGCGGCTCAACCGTCATGGAATAGGCTGATACATGCGGTACACCCAAGCCGAAAACCATATTTAAGTTATGCTTCCATTTTTGTTCGGTGAGCAGGGGGTAACCATAGATCAGGTCGACGGTAATATTTTCAAACCCAATATCCTGTGCGCGTTTTACTGATGCTTCGGCTTCACTTGCTCGATGCACACGGTTCATCCATTGCAGGTCATCATCAAAAAATGATTGTATGCCAATACTGAAACGGTTAACCGGCGTTTGGCGCAGGGCTTGCAATTTAGCTTTATCCAAATCATCGGGATTAGCTTCCAGCGTGATTTCCGCATCGGTTGCTACCGTATGCAAGCGAGTAATGGTATCTATTAGTAAATTAAGCTCGTGCGGCTCAAGCAGGGATGGCGTTCCCCCGCCAAAATAAATGGTTTCAATAGTTTCGTTTTGCAGGTAATCCTTTTGCAATTGTATTTCTTTTACCAAAGCCTGCAAAAGCTCATCCTTGTATTTTAACGAAGTGCTGAAATGAAAATCGCAGTAATGACAA
>Ga0206923_1052_pt1 | contig 25695 bp, 26 predicted proteins | sample Alteio_BWOrgHeat_64_FD_152961 | JGI IMG/M metagenome (GOLD analysis project Ga0206923, IMG submission 152961) | Enriched cells from forest soil in Barre Woods Harvard Forest LTER site, Petersham, Massachusetts, United States -... | ecosystem: Environmental > Terrestrial > Soil > Temperate forest >...
CGATCCAGTGAAAACGCCTTTCAGCGGTTATGTTTTTAAACTACAGGCCAACATGGACCGCCGCCATCGCGACAGCATGGCTTTCATCCGAATTTGTTCCGGTCGGTTCGAGAGGGATATGATCGTCAAACATCATCGTTTAGGAAAAGAAATCCGCCTTTCGCGCCCCCATGGCCTTGTAGCTGGAGAAAGAACGACGCTCGATTTCGCCTATCCGGGCGATGTGATCGGAGTCATCAATCCAGGAACGTTTGCGATCGGCGATACGATCTCTTTGACCGGCGGTTTTAATTTCAAACCCCTCCCCCAATTCCAGCCCGAAATTTTCGCGAAGATCCATCCGAAAGATGTGGGAAAGCGGAAAGCGTTCGACAAAGGGGTCCTTCAGCTCGTGGACGAAGGAGCGATCCAAATGTTAAAAACCACCGACATGAGCAATGACCTGATTTTCGCTGCCGTCGGACAATTGCAATTTGAAGTGATGCAATACCGCCTGAAAGACGAATATGGCGTAGAAACAGCCCTCACTCCCCTCCCCTATCAATGCAGCGCTTGGATTATCGGAGATCTAAAAACATTCAGCAAGTCGACCAGTTCAGCCCTCGTTTATGATCGGCAAGGCCGCCCCATGGCCCTCTTCACCAGCCAATGGGACAAGCAGTACACCATGAAGCAAAACCCCAAGCATCAACTCGTAGATGTATTAGTCTAAGAAGTAGGCAGCTTCTAATTTGATTTTTAAACACCCTCTAAAAAAGCCGGCTGCCATTCGGTACTTTCACCGTCGGAGAACAGAGGACCACATGGCCTTGTTCGTCGGGAAGGCCGAGAGTCAAAACTTCCGAGAAGAATTTTCCGATTTGTTTGACCGGAAAATTGACGACCCCGATCACTTGCTTGCCGACAAGTTCTTCTTTCCGATAATGGTGGGTGATTTGCGCGGAAGAGCGCTTGATCCCTAAATCGCCGAAATCGATTTCCAATTTATAGGCGGGCTTCCTCGCTTCAGGAAACTCTTCGACCTTGATAATCGTCCCGACCCGTATATCGACTTTCAAAAAGTCCGAGAATTGAATTTTTTCAGATGTCTCTTTTTCCATATCAACCTTTATAAGAATAAAAATTTACCACCTAGAACAAGGAACTTTAGGCGCGGGGGCGAAGCCCCGACAATTTTAGCCCTTAGCCACCAGTTCGCCTTCGCAGCCCGGTTCGCATTCGCTCACCTGCTCCCCATAAAAAGGTTCCACGAATCTTTTTTAAGTCTTCGCAGCCTTTCTTTTGAGCGCGGGGGCGTTTCGCCCCGACAATTTTAGCCCTTAGCCTTTAGCCCTTAGCCTTTCTTTCTTAAACACTCTGTCGATTGCCATCGCAAATCCTCCATTGCCTAGCACGTTGGCGCATGTGATGACAGGATCGAAAAGAATATACAGCGCTGTGATCAGAGAGAGCATAGCAGGATCGAACCCCAAATACGCCTCCAGGATCGGAAGCATCACCAAAATACCACCCCCAGGCACCGCCGCAACAGAGAATTTGGCTAAGACAAAATAAGAGGCGAAGATGAGATAGCTTGCAAAAGAAGGTTCGGCGATCCCGAAACTCTTCAAAACTGCAAATGCAAAAATGGGTATCGCGAAACAATCGCCAATCAAATGGATGTTGACTGTCGCAGGGATGATCGAGCGGGCGAGATCGGGATTCTTCGCATTCTTTTCGGTTCCGATCAGGGTCAAAGGCATCGCCGCTGCGCTCGACATGCTCCCGAATCCGGCGATCGCCGCCGGCATCATGTTTTTGATACTTTGGAAAAACGATGTGCGGTTCGAAAGAAAATAAATCAGCGCGATGTAGGAAAAGACAGCGCAGGCGATCAGCGCAAAAATCAATCCATAGCTGCGGATCATTTGCCCCATCACTTGGTCGTGATACATTTTGATGACGAAACCGGTGATAAAGAGAGGGATTACGTAAAGAAATTTTTTAAAGAATCCGCTAATCACCCTCTCTACGTGGTTGGAGAGCCGGTCAGCCAAAGCCGGTTTCCACCACCCTAAGACGATCCCTAACACTAAGCCCGATAGCATCGCCTGATCGTTCCCAATCCATTTTGGGAGGGAAAAAGTCCACGCAGGCACCAATTCCGCCCCCTGGTTCAATAGGGCCATCGAAAGGTCGAACCGATAGGCGAAAGCTCCGACTGTATAACTGATCATCGTGGACAAAAAATTGGATAAGCAAATGGCCGCCAAAATAAACAGGACGGCTTTCGAAGCTTTTCCCGCCAATTGAGCAGCCGTTTTAAACAGAAGTCCAAAAATAAGAAAGGGCAAAACAAATAAAATCAAAGACTTAAGACTCAAACTGACCGCATAGAGCACGCTTTTGCAGGCTAAGGGGATATAGGGATTCAAGAGTCCTGATAAAAGGATCAGTCCCAGCAAAATAAAAGGCATCTTTTTAAACATATTCTTCTCAGTGTTATTTGGGGTTAATAAGGAGATGATAAAAAAAAATTTTGATTACCGGCGGAAGCCGGTCGGTGTGGGGGTTGAGAAGAAAAGGGTCGATGCTTCTTTAATCATAAGCGAACCGATTTTGGCATACATTCAAGCCGAAGTCAATACCAATTCTTGACATATATAAAATTTATTTTATTAATTAATTTGTATATAAATATTAACATTTTTATTATAATATTAACAAATTAATTAAGGAAGTAAACATGGCATCGTTATCAATTCAAAGCAATCAACATCAACAGAATCAATCGACATTTGCATCAAGGCACCCCGTATTCCTATCTACAATGAGAAAAATCGCAATCGGAGGTTTTTTCGCCCTCTGTTTGATCCCTCTATTTCTCCCTCAGGCGCAAGCTGAGAACGTAAATGATCGGCCTCTTCCGAACATCGATTCGTCGGGATTGCAGATATCTCCCGATGCCACTGTGAATCTAGCTAAATTCGCAATCGATGCTGTAAAAGAGCGAGCGGGAGAGCTCGCTGCAGCCGCAGCAGCCGCTCTCATGGATCAATCAGCCGTTCGAAGTTTTGCTGAAACCCTTTTTTCTTCGCCTGCCGAAGATCTATGCGAGATTGAAGAAGATGTTTCCGCAGCAGAGCCGATCGATGAAAATCCATTTAAACTAGACTATGATCCGAAGACTTCTGAAATACATCCAGAGTTTGCGGAAACCCTTAAATCGGTCGCCGAAATTTTATCTGAGGGAACACCAAAAAATCAAATTGACCAATTGCAAGATTTAGCGTACAGCCTATTTAAAGGGATCTCTCCGCTTCATCAGAATATCCATATGACCATCTTACAAAATATTCTCTATGCCAAAAATCCGGATCCGACAGATATCGCATCAGTCCTTTTACGAGCTCAGGAAGAGCTGTTGAATAACCCCACGGCCCCCTCTTCCAACGCATCCCCTAAAACGGCATTCCCCAGTTGGGACCAAGGCAAAAACAATATCGGTCCCGATACTTTAATTGAAGTATCCCATGGCGGCGGAGAGCGGTTTCTCAAAGACTTTTTTGATGGCCAGAATGAAGGCTACGCGCAAGAAGCTGGCAGCCGAGGCATCTTCGTGACTGTCCATCACCCCGACTTTTCTTCCGCAGCTCATCGAAGCCGGGATATGGACTATGCGACAAGGACTCCGCTCCAACATTTTGACACCCCTGTCGTCTTCAGAGCGAAGATCCCCGCCAGGTATTTGAGACAAGTGAACCACAATTCCTATGAAGCGGTCTTGATGCGTGAAGACGCCCATCATTTAGCCATCGAAGGAATGCAAACGTTTCCTTTGAGAGAAATGTCCCATGCTAGACGGGAAAGATACGCGCAACAGATCAGGCCTCCTGGACGCATGCGGTATGCAGATAATGGCAATATGATGATCGATTACGAACCTGTGTTATGGGCTCCAGTGGCAGACGATTACGACCCGGAAAGGCTCGACCGTCTCAGAGACTATATGGATTTTACAATCTGATTGTCTGAAGACAGGCGGAAGGTCCTCGGAGTCATCGGGAAGGGTTTGATATTCATCACTTTCCAGTAACTTTTTTCTCCCGCTTCGTAAGAGATCAAAAGCTGCTCTCCCGGATGGATTGTTTTCTTTGCAAAATAGATGATCTCGATCGGCGCAGGCGCAAGCCCCAATCGATTAGAAGGGATCGAAAGCATTTCTGAGTAAATATTCGGCTTTTCCGAATGATTGATAAAACGGGTGAAATTGCCCCTTTTTTGAGCGTCGAGCTTTAATGCATAGAGACGCCGCGGATGAAATGAGAATTTTTTATCCCAAAAGAGTTGTTCGCTTTTATTCAGTCGGAAATCCTCAAGCGGAGCAAAAGCATAGTCTCCATCATCATCCGGTTCGTTTTGAGCCACTACTGTGATCTCGCCAGCATAAGACGCGATCACCTGTCCTTTCAAAATCGGCTTTGCTTTGGGATGCAAAAAAATCCCCCGTCCTAAGCCGCGGCCTAATTTCTTGCAGACCAGATATTCTGGACATCCCCTCTCTTCGATCGCTTTGCACACATCGGCGATCTCTTTCAGATTTTGCTTTGCGAGGCGATAAACAGGTATTTTCTGCTTTTTAACTTCCCGGCGAATTATCCCAAGTAATTCAGGATTAATTGATGGTCTAGCTAGTTTGTATTTCTTCATGCACAAATAATATTACTTAAAACAATTAAACAGCAACACCTTTAAAGGAACAAAAAAATCTTTAATCATTTTCGATTTGCTAGGAAATCGTTGTAATTGATAGAGGGGTAAATATATAGAGATTTTTTTTTAAACTTACCTTTTAGGGAGACACTAACCATGCTTGCCACAATCTTAATCGTTCTTCTGGTCTTATTGCTGATCGGAGCTTTTCCAACTTGGCCCTATAGCCGAGGCTGGGGATACTCGCCTGTCAGTATTGTAACAGTCATACTGGTTGTTATTTTAATTTTAGCATTACTCGGACGAATTTAAAACAAACGGAAAAAATAATGGGACTGATTCTTTTAATTATTGTAATTGTATTGCTTTTTGCAATACTGCCGACATGGCCCTACAGCCAAGGATGGGGATATGGGCCATCGGGTTTCGCTATAGCCGCCTTAGCCATCATTTTAATTTTGATCTTTTTAAATGTGATCGGATTTTGGAGTATAGAAGTTAAAAATGATAACAAACAGACCGAAATCAAAATCATAGACAACACTTAAAGCGAAACCCAGCCTCTGTTGAAGACTTGAAAAAGATCCGGGGGATCTTTTTCTAGCAAGACAGGCCGGGATTCTGGCGGTTGGGACCGAGCTTCGAACTCGGTCCCATCCTGCTTTTGAAAAAACCCGGGGCATAAGCCCCGGGTCTCCTCGAAGAGGATGAATTCCTCTGAGCTCATGGGCCATTCAGCGCATCGATTTGTTCAAAACACTTCACCAGCAAATCCACTTGGCCGGGATCGAGCCCGACCGTCAAACGGATCGTGGAGTTGTGTTTGCCAAAAATGATCGAAAAATTCGGATGGTAAAATCCTAAGCTTCGGCGGGTGAAGATCGGATGCCCGCCTTCGAAGCATTCGGTGAAAAGGGATCCGCAAACAAGGGCGGCGCCTCTGATTTGATGATAGGGGCCGAAAATCCGTATATCGATAAAACCAGGATTTGCCCCCTGTTCGATTGGGACGATCCGATAGTCGGATCGATCGCTATAGAGCCTCGGTGGCAATTTGTTTAAAAGGGAGCGGGTATTCTCAAAAATCACCTTTCGATAGAGTTCCAATTGGATAGCTGCGCATTGGTAGGCAAGACAGAACCAATTGAGGCTTAAGCGATCGGTCTGAATCGCGGGATCGGTCAATAGATGATCAAAGGCGGCCCATTTTGGGTCTTTGCTATGGATCATATAAAGCGGAGCTCCGGAAAAGTTGTCCATTCCAAAGAGATCGTATTTGAGACCGCTCCGGTAACAGACGACGTTGAGAGCCCCCTCATCGATTTGCTTTTGAAATTCCTCAAGCAAACTTTGGATTCGAGAAGAATTGATGTAATCGAGAGTGCAATCGATCGCTAAAGTCAGAGATCGCTGTCTGGCGTTTAATGCTTTGCGGACCGTTTCCGCAATCTTTTCAACTCTATATTCAATGGGATCTAAATCAAGCCTTTTCAAAACGGGATCGAATTGCGCTAAGATCAGATCGATCCGGCCCCAATCGCCTTCCTCGATTTCATCTACGTAAGAAGTTTTTGAAATCCGTTTTGCGATCATGATGTTCTCAAAATAGGTATTTTCTCCAAACGCAACTCGAGGAATCTCTCCCGCCGTCATTTCTACCGCTTTGAGGATCCCTGCCAAGCTCGCCATTGCCGCTGTATGGATTGTGCAAGAGGTGAGGGATTTTAGATTCTCTGGGATCGATGTGAGCCGTTTATGATAAATGGAAGCAAAATCGGAGGTGCAGAAGGGGGACAAAATTTCGAGAAGGGATGAAAAATTAGAGTGGATCTGTTCTAGATTCAAAACCAGATCGAAGAATGTCTTTCGATCTCCTTCCTCGGCCAAAATTTCCAGCTGCTCCTTAATTTTCAAAAAAGAGAGTTTTAAAACGGCTGACCGGGTCGGACAGTGGATGATTTCATCCCATTTTTCTTTGGAAACAGCAGCGAGAAGACCTTTAAGGACATTCAGCTCCCCTTGGACCATCAAGTTCTTTTCAAGGGAAGTCGATTTCCAATTTTTCTCGAAAGCGTCGATATAGGAAATGAACTCCTCTTTTTTGAAGGTCGGGATCAGCCCTCCAAGAGCAGAAAAAGCCTCTTTTACCTCAGTGAAGCGGGGTTTTGACTGCAACCTGTCTAATTCGACCTGATTCGCGGTAAAACCAAAGCGGGAGATCCACTCTAAGAGATATTTATGATGCTGATCAGTCCCTTTCGAATCCGATGGAATCAAAGGAAGCAAACGGATGCCTCCGAGATCCCCTTCCTGGATCCTTTGGATGCAAACGATCAGATCTGGATTCAAATCCCGTCTTTTGCAGCCCTCTAAAAATTCCGTTCGAAATGTGTCCCAAATGGGGTTCCATTCTTTTTGATCGTCAGGAAAAATAGAGGTTAAATCAACAATCGCCTTCGAATCGGACGATTGGTTTTTTAATAAAGACGCTTCATCAAGAGCCGTTTCTGTTTTTGAACCGTTCACATAAAAAGGGAGATAATTTTCAAGATTGCAGGGACGCGTCAAAATCAAAGGGAAATCGCGCGTAAAGGGAAAAGATTGTTTCCACTCTTCGACTCTGTTTGTATACGTCTGCGAGCATAGAGTCGCTGGATCTCTTGCGTAACAGCTCGTCGTAAGGGGATGCACCTGAAGGAAAATATTAAAACAGGGAAACACCCAATTGACCATTGAGGGAAAAAATCCGTTCGCTTTAGCCAGCCACCGAGTTTCCAAAAAGCCGATCAATCGTTTCATCTCTTCCGAACCAGCGGGAATTTGGGATAACTCCGTTTGATTGCTATGCCAAGAAGACAAAGAAAGAGGGGTTCCATTCGAAAAAGAAGAGGGTTTAAATAGCTGTCCCCAAGCGCGATGCGCCCCCAAATTGCATAGATGCGACAGAATTTGAAATTCGTTTCTTCTTTGTGAATGATCCAAAATAGAACAGATTGCTGAACCGAATTGAGCTAAATCGGAAGCCGATTTAAAAGCGATGCCCGCCCCAAAGTAGATCAACCCTTCGGAAGCGCTTTGCAAAAAGGAAGGGATTTCAGATTTATTTCCACTTTTGAAAACAAAGGAACCAATTGCAATTACACAGACCAAAAACAATGCGTTCATTTTCGATGACATAGTTTGAAGATACCCTCTACAATTTAACCGCCCCTCTGATTCCCGCATGGAGTTTCTTGATGAAGAAACTGCTGATTAGAATGAAAAAAAGCCCTGCCAATAGATAGGCCATGAATCCAAATGTATCGTTTAATCCTAACGATGTCGCTTGCGTTTCTAAAAGAACTTCAAGTTCGGCCGTAGCTTGGGATGGAGTCAAATGAAAGAGCCCTTCCGCGCTCTGGAAATAATTTTGCGTCAATGGAGCCGATTGCGTCAAAGATTCCCCTAGGCGCTCATGGAAAAAAACTTGACGCCTTTGCCAAAGAATGACAAAAAGTCCAGCCCCCAGGCTGCTGCTCAGCGCCCGGACAGTTTGAAAAAGGGTGAATGCAGCGGCCGACCTCTCTTCATTAAACGAACAGAGGCAAAGGCGGAAAAGAGGGATCAGAAACAAGACCAACCCCAATCCAGCTAAAAAACGGGCTGCCGCAATCCGAATAAAGTCGATTTCCGCATTGAAATGGACGGAATAAAGACAAGAGAGGAAAAAAAAGAAAATGGCCAGGCCCAAGGGGACTCGCGCGTCCAGGTACTCCATCCATAAGCGATTGAGAAAAAATCCGATCAATCCTGCGACCGCCATGGTTCCTAGAAGGGCAGCTATCCAAAGAGGGGTATAATTGACATAGATATTCAGCCAAAGCGCCATGAGAATGATGATTCCAAAATAAGTGGAAAAAAGGATGCCGAGATTGATGAGCGTAAAAGAAAATAAGGGGCTTCGAAGAAGCCTAAAATCGAGGATCGGATGAGGATGATTCACTTGCCAAGCGATAGAAAAAATTAAAGAGGGAATCCCAATTACTAAAAGAGCGAGGAAAAGAGTCGATCGGACCCAGTCGATTTGCTGGGATAGAGTCAAAGCGGAGAGGATTCCAGCAATGCCTAGAGAATAAAAGAAAAATCCAACCCCATCAAATGGTTTTGATTCGGTAGATAGAGGCCGGAGATTCCGAAACGCGAACCAAAAATAGACGGCGAGAAAAAGGGATGCCGGTTCATTGCAATGAAAAATCCATGTCCAGCGGTTCTCGTAAGCAAGCCAGGCTCCAAAAGAGGCTCCCACGACGGGAGTGATCGAATAAAGGAGCATCGAAATCGTGAAATAAGTCCCTTTTTTTTCTTCCGGGGCATATTCAACGATCATCCGGTTGCAGAAAAGATAAAAAGGGCCTGCCCCAAGCCCGAGCCCGAATCGGAACGCGTTAAAAAGGAAAAATGTCGAGGCTAACCCGCAAAGGATTGAAAAAAAAGTATAGACGGCCAATGAAACGATAATCAGGCGCGAAGGGCCGAATCGTTCGAGCCAGTATTTGGAAAGGGGGATCGAAATGCAATTGCCTAAACCGTAAAACACCATTGGATAAACGGAAATTTCTGGACTGCCCCCCCAAATCGGAGACGATATAAAGGCCAGCCATATTCGTAACGGTGAAATAGAAAATCCCTAAAAAAAGAGTCGTAAAGACGGCCAGGAAAAAAAAACGGGAGGGCGGTTTCACCGGAAATATTCTCCATATAGGAAATCGAAAAAGGGCGAATTGAGATCATTCAGCATCGAGGTAGGCCCTTGTTGGATTTGTTCTTGAAGGAATTCTTCCTCTCGAAGAGCTTCTTGGACGAGAAGAGGCAAACTGATTGTGCGGACAGCGAGATGAAGGGGTTTTCTTGCATATTCCGCAAGAGCTGGATCTATATTCTCCCCAACGATCTTCGCAATCCATTCCAGGTCCCCTTCTTCTTCTCTTTCGAAAATGGGTGTTTGATAACAAGGGGATCCTGCTGTCGAATCGGGAACGATCTTCCCTCCTCGTTTGCTCGTATTTACCGTGGCTTTGCATGTGAGTCCGATCCGAAGAGGATGTTTCTCAATTTCTTTCGGATCGAGTGCGACGCGTACAGGAAGGCGTTGGACGATCTTGATCCAATTGCCTGAGAGATTTTGAGGAGGCAGAAGGGAAAAAGCGTTTCCCGCTCCGCCGGGAAGCCCTACAATCGTCCCATGGAATACGAAATCCTCTCCCCATAAATCGGCTGTAATCCGGATTTTTTGTCCGATCCGCATCGATTTCATCTGCGTTTCTTTATAATTGGCATTCACCCAAATTTGATCGAGAGGGATCACATACAAAAGCGGCTGGCCGGCAGGCGCCCACATGCCGACCTGGATCGTCCTTTGGGCTGCCAACCCTTCTACGGGCGAATAAATATCGCATCGATACAGTCGGACCCAAGCATCCCGGACAGCTTCGGAGGCTGCGACCACTTGCGGGTGATTGTAAAGAGTCGTCATCTGGACTGCGGAAAGAGCTTTATGGTAGAGAGCTCCGGAGAGCTGCAAAGAGGCATATTGGGCCCGGAGCTGAGCCATCGCATGTTCGTAATTTTCAAGGGAAACCCCTTTTTGCCTGAATACCCCTAAACGGTGCAGATAATCCTGGGCATCCCGGATTAGCTCTGCTGTTTTCATATCGATTTCTGCGCTGTAGACAAACACTTGATGAAACAGCTCGCAAACATCCCGGACGGCCTTTCCCAGTTGGTCTTTGGCCAAATCGAGCGCGATTTGGGAGTCTGTCTTGTCCAATTCAACCAATAATTGGCCTCTTCTCACAAGGAAAGTATCGTCGGTATGGATCGCGGTGATAAAACCTGGATGAAGCGGAGTGATAGCGACTTGGTTCCCCTGCACATAAGCATCCTCGGTGTATTCAATAAAACGGAGATAGAAAACCCAAACCAATAAAAAAACCAGGAGAAGGATGGCGCAAACGGCTCCAAAATAGAGGGCAAGCCGTTTCCTTTTCCGTTTGAGCCGGGCGTCAGATTCCATCCGCGCTCCCGAGACAGGCTCCATCCGGCCCCTTGAAAATATACACAAATGAATTCAAAACTTGGGAATTTGGGAAGGAAGCCGCGCAAATTTTTGCGTCTGGAGCGAGTGACCATTGCCGAGAGGCTGCGAACACTTGAAAACAGTCCGGGGGACTGTTTTCTAGGAAAGCAGGTGAACGAAGTGAACTGGTCCGCGAGTGAAGACCAAAAATTTGCTGCGAAGCTGACATAGTCAAAAACCAAGTTTTGAGTTCATTTGTGTATATACCCGCCTCCCAGCGCTTTGATGAGTCGAACGCTCACTAAATATTGGCCATAGAGAAGTTCGACATCGTCGAGCTGTTTTTGGATCATCTCCTCCAGAAAGCGATAGACGGTCAAATCGTCGTCAAGGCCATTTTGCTGCCGCAATACCGTCAGATCATAGCGAGCGGATGCTCTCCGGACGATTTTGTCTTGCTCCCCTTTTTGCTTGTAGACAGATCGTCCGATCGCCAGCAAATCGGCGACTTCTTGAAAACTTTTCAAAATGAGTTCGTTGTATTGATAAACAGCCTCATCGTAAAGAGCGAGTTTTGCGTCCGCATTTGCGCCAATAGCGCCGGCTGTAAAGACGGGCAGGCTTAAGCCTGGAGTTGCGCCGATGGTTTTACTGGCCCATTCAAATAGCTTCGACCAAGATCCGCTTTGGAAACCGAGAATTCCCAAAACATTTATATCGGGCCAAAATTCGGCTCTTGCTGATCCTACATCGCGAGCCAACGCGTCGACTCTCCAAATTTGCGCCGTCAGATCGGGGCGTCTGGACAACAATTCCGAAGATATGTTGTCCGGTATCGCCAATTTCTCAGGAAGGGAAGGCAATGGGCCCTCGATTTCCAAAGGTTCGTCGGGGCCGTTTCCAGCTAAAATATTCACGACATGGAGGCCCACCGCGATCTCTTCTTCGATCCCAAGGACCCATTGTTTAGCCTCATAGACCGCTTCCTCTGATAAAAGCGGCGGCAAAATGGAATCGAGTGAATGCTCTTGCAGGGAAGTTTGAAGGGCGCTGTAGTTCTTTCTCACCTCGTAAAGCTCTTCATAAAGCCTTTTTCGGACGAGATTCGTCTTCAATGCGAAATAACTTTGAGCTAGAGCCGCCGCTGTGATCAATTCGGCCTGGGCCGTTTCCGCCTGCGCCGCTTTTTCCCGTCCCAAGGCAGCCAAGTATTGGTTTCGGTATTTGCCCCAGAAATCGAATTCATAAGAAAACGAAAGGCTGAAATCGATCTGCTGATTGCTCAGGGCAATCTTTGGGTTCAATGCGCGGTAAAGACCATTTTCGCTTAAGTATTGCCATTGGTCGCTCGCATTGAAATAGATAATGGGAAATAGGTTCGATCTGGCAATGATGGCATTATTCTTGGCGTAATCGATCCTCGCCTTGACCGCTTGGATCGTCGGATTGTTTTGGAGCGCTTTTTCGATCAGCCGGTTGATTTCTTCCGATCCGTAAATCTCCCACCACTTTTCACCGGGCCACCCCTTTTGAGCAAAAATATCTTCTTCTTCATTTGCCGCAGATAAACTCGTTTCCAAAGAAGGAGCAGTCAAAATATTTTTTATCTGTTCTTCTCTCGACATCGAAATCGTACAACTCGATAAGAACAAGGAGGTTGAAGCGACTATCCCGATCCAGACAAAAAACTGAGCGGAAAACTTGGGCAAGAGCATTGCATCGGAGCCTTTTCTCCTTCTTAGGGCATCCGAATTTAAGGGTCAAGAAATGGCCCAAGAAATGGCAATGTCTCTTTCGAACCTATTGTTGTCTTGCGCGCCGGTTACAGGCCATCCAGCAACAACCCACGGTTATTGCTAAAGCGGTAAAAGCGGTGACGGCAAGAAAAGGAACGAGTGCTGAGCCAAAACGATCCCATTCTTCGTCCCGCCATTGAGAAGGATAGGCGCATGGATCTCCATTGGGATAATATACCTCGTTGATGCTCATGGGGGAAATAACTCTTTGAGTCATATCACTCAATGTGTATGTGGCAGTTTTGGTTGAATCCTTAATCACATCTATAAACATTTTTTCACAATTCCAATAAGCGTCATCGGCGATCATTGCTTTGTTGTAAGAAGTTAAAACTTTATTGAAAGTTGATAGAAAAGCTCCCGCTGTGCAAGCAGCTACTGCACCAATTAACGGTGTTTGAAAGGTCATATTTCCTCCATTTGTTTCTAAAATTTAAGACATTTTCTAATAAACATTTAATAAAGTAAAGAAAAAGATACCGTTAAAGTTAATGTATAAAAATTCTTTTGATGAAATTAATTTTTTCTCGTATAGAAAAAAAAATATACCCAAAAGGAAAGTAATGAATTTGAAAGGCAAAACTGCGATCGTCACGGGAGGCAACAGCGGGATCGGATCCGCGATTGTTCTTGAACTCGCCAAACAAGGGGCAAACGTCGTCATCGATTACCGCAGCCATCCCGAAGCGACCAGCGCTCTGGAAAAAAGAATCCAAGCGCTTGGCGATCAGGCTCTCGGGGTTCAGGCTGACGTAAGCCAAGTGGCCGATTTGCAAAAACTCGTCGATGCTGCCGTTAGACAATTCGGCAAGCTCGATATCTTGGTCAATAACGCCGGAATCGAAACGCGCACCTCCATCCTCGATACGACGGAAGCCCAATATGAAAAAGTGATGCAGGTGAATTTGAAAAGCGCCTTTTTCGGAACACAGATCGCCGCAAAACAGATGATCGCGCAAAAAAGCGGCGGCCGCATCATCAATATCAGTTCTGTCCACGAAGATTGGCCGATGCCGGGCAATATCGCTTACTGCCTTTCTAAAGGAGGAGTCAGGATGCTGACGCGGACAGCCGCCATTGAGTTGGCCAAACAAAATATCTTAATCGCCAACGTAGCTCCTGGAGCCGTAGCCACCCCAATCAATCTCTCTACGATGAAAGATCCCAATCTCATGAAAAAATTAGATGCGGCAATCCCATTGGGCCGGATGGCAACGCCTGAAGAAATCGCATCTGTGGTCGCATTTCTAGCCAGTCCCGCAGCTTCTTATATTACCGCTACCACGATTGTCGTGGATGGGGGAATTATGCAGCAAAGTCCCGGACTCTAATGACCGAAGAAGAAAAAAGATTAGAAGAGGCTCTGCATAAACAAATTCCCTGGAGAAAATGGGGTCCCTATTTGAGCGAAAGACAATGGGGTACGGTTCGGGAAGATTACAGCGAAAACGAACAACCTTGGGACTATTTCACTCATGACGCGGCCCGCTCGCGCGCATATCGCTGGGGAGAGGATGGAATTGCGGGAATTTCCGATGAGAAGCAGCAGCTTTGCTTTGCCATCGCGCTGTGGAACGGCAAAGACCCGTATTTAAAAGAGCGCCTTTTCGGCCTGACCGGAGATGAGGGCAATCATGGAGAAGATGTAAAGGAATACTATTTTTATCTCGACAATCTCCCCACGCATGCCTACATGAAATATCTCTATAAATATCCGCACAACGCTTACCCCTATTCCGATTTGGTTGAAGTCAATCAAAAGCGGACCCGGAAAGAGTTCGAATATGAACTTCTAGATACGGGAATATTCAACGAAAACCGCTATTTTGATGTATTCGTCGAATATGCGAAAGCATCCCCTGACGATATTCTCATCCAAATCACCGTCGCCAACCGGGGTCCTGATCCAGCTTTTCTCCATTTGCTTCCCACTTTATGGTTCAGAAATACATGGACTTGGCCAGAGCCTTCATCGAAAAAAAGCATTAAGCCAAAGCTCTCCTTGCAAGATGGATCGGCAATCGCCTCCCACCCCTTTTTAGGCCATTATTTTCTCCATGCCGAACATCCAAAAGAATGGCTCTTTACGGAAAATGAGACGAATCAAGAGCGCTTGTTTTCCTCGCCGAATGATTCTCCTTACGTCAAAGACGGGATCCATGAATATATCGCAAAAGGAAATCGAAGAGCCGTCAATCCCAATCTCGCCGGCACTAAATGCGCCTCGCATCACCTTTTCCAAATCTTACCCGGCAAAACGGAAACTGTGCGGCTGCGTCTGACGCAAAATGGAAATTTGGAAAATCCATTCGATGCCACTTTCGAAGCGGTTTTCAATGCGCGCAAAAAAGAAACCGACGCATTTTATCAAAGGATCGCCCCTTTTAAACTCTCCGAGGATATGCGGAGCGTGCAGCGGCAAGCGTTCGCGGGAATGCTATGGAACAAACAATTTTATCATTACAACGTAAATCGGTGGCTGAACGGCGACCCAAGAGAGCCGGCGCCGCCTGAGGATCGGAAACAAGGCCGCAATTCTCATTGGAAAATGTTCGACGCTGCCGATATTTTTTCCATGCCTGACAAATGGGAATACCCGTGGTTTGCAGCTTGGGATTTAGCTTTTCATGCGGTGACTTTGGCTTTGATCGATCCCGATTTTTCCAAACATCAGCTGCTGTTGCTCACGAAAGAATGGTACATGCATCCCAACGGGCAGATCCCTGCTTATGAATGGGATTTCGGAGATGTCAATCCCCCCGTCCACGCATGGGCCGCTTACCGGATTTATCGGACCGAAGAAAAAATGTATGGGCGCAAAGATACGGTTTTTCTAGAAAAAATATTCCAGAAGCTAATCCTTAACTTCACCTGGTGGGTGAATAAAAAGGACAAAGGAAACCGCAATATTTTCGAAGGGGGATTCTTAGGTCTCGACAATATCGGGGTTTTCGACCGGAGCAAAGGAGTTCCCCACGGAGCCTTGCTCTCTCAGGTCGATGGGACGAGCTGGATGGGAATGTATTGTTTGAACCTTCTGCAGATCGCCCTTGAGCTGGCTATTGAAAATTCGATCTATGAGGACATGGCGACTAAATTCTTCGAACATTTTGTCTTCATAGCCAATGCGATGAACGAGCTCGGCGAGGGCCTTTGGGATGAAAAAGATGGTTTTTATCATGGGATTTTAACTCTGGCCAATGGACAACAGATCGAAATGACGCCTGCCACATTAGTGGGGATCACCCCTTTGTTCGTCGTCGATGCAAGCGAACCGAACCATCCATTCCCCTATTTCGACCAAAAATTCCAATGGTTCGTCGATCATCGGCCAGAGCTCATCCAGAATATTATTTATCAGGAAAAGAGCGCAAAAGAGCGATTGCTATTTTCTTTTGCAAGTCCAGAAAAATTGCGCCGAGTGCTGGAAAAAATTCTCGATGAATCGCAATTGCTGAGCCCTTTTGGGATCCGCTCCGTATCGAAAAAATTGGGTGAACATCCTTTCACTTTGCGGATGGATGGGGAGGAATACACATTGAATTACGAACCCGCGGAATCGACGACAGCTTTATACGGCGGGAATTCGAATTGGCGCGGCCCCGTCTGGTTTCCGCTCAATTATCTATTGATCGAATCCCTCAAAAAATATCATTTCTATCTGGGAGACTCATTTAAAATTGAATGCCCTCATGGATCGGGTCGTTTTATGACTCTTCAAGATGTATCGAAAGATCTCTCCCAGCGCCTCATTCAGATCTTTCTAAAAGATGAAAACGGGCGCCGTCCGGTGTATGGAGGCATTATAAAATTCCAAACCGATTCGCACTGGCGCGACTATCTTTTATTCCACGAATATTTCCACGGGGACAACGGGGCGGGGCTTGGTGCCAGCAATCAAACCGGTTGGACAGGGTTGGTCGCAAAATTGATCCAAGAATATGGAGAGGGCCAATGAATGATTCCGATTTTTACGATCTGATCATCATTGGATCGGGAGCTGGCGGAGGGACTTTAGCCCGCCATCTTTCCACTTCTGGAAAAAAAATCTTGCTTCTTGAAAGAGGCGATTGGCTCAAACGGGAAGCCGCTAACTGGGATCCCAAAGCCGTTTTCGTGGAAAGCCGTTATATTTCTCCTGATGTTTGGGTAGACGGCAAAGGAAAAACATTTCAGCCCCAGGTCCATTATTTTGTCGGGGGAGCGACAAAAATGTACGGCGCTGCGCTCTATCGTTTGCGGAAAGAAGATTTTGGCGAACTCAAATATGATGATGGAATTTCTCCCGCATGGCCCATTTCTTACGAAGAGATGGAGCCCTATTACACGAAGGCAGAAGAACTTTATCAAGTCCACGGAGCTGCGGGAATCGATCCCACGGAACCTCAACGGAGCAAACCTTATTCTTATCCACCCATTTCGCATGAACCGCGCATCCAAGCTCTCTACGATCAATTGAAAAAAAACGGCTACAATCCCTTTCCCGCGCCTTGCGCTATTATGTTGAATGAAAAGGACAGGGCGCATAGCCGCTGTGTCCGGTGCCAAACTTGCGATGGATTTCCCTGCTTGGTTCAAGCGAAAGCCGATGCGGAGATGATCGGCGTCAGAGGAGCGCTTAAATCTCCCAATGTCCGCTTAATCATCCATGCGAAAGTAACGAAGCTGAATACGAATCCGGAAGGCACTTCAGTCACAGAAGTCGTTGCAGACGTAGATGGCATTCCAACGACATTCCGCGGCGCGCTGATCGTCGTCTCCTGCGGCGCGGCCAATTCCGCAAAATTGCTCCTCGACTCGGCTAATGACCGTCATCCGAAGGGACTTGCCAATGGATCCGATCAAGTCGGCCGCAATTATATGTTCCACAACAGCCAGGCAGTCCTGGCGCTCTCTTCCGAACCAAATCCTACTTTTTTTCAAAAAACTTTGTCGATCAATGATTTCTATTTGGGGACGAAGAAATTCCCATACCCAATGGGAAATATTCAAATGCTCGGCAAATCCCTGGGACCTATGTTCAGAGGAGAAAAACCGATTGAAACAGCCCTTGTTCCAAAATGGATCCTCAATCAGATCGCCCATCATTCGGTCGATTTTTGGCTTTCGACGGAAGATCTTCCCGATCCGAATAATCGTGTCACAGTAGATCGCCAAGGGAGGATCGCCCTCAATTACACTCCGAACAATCAAACAGCAAAGCAGAAGCTCTTCGAAAATTTTAAAACGATGCTAAACTCGATCGGAAATCACTTTTTCATTCCCCGGACTGCCTATTTAAGGACCACAGTTCCGATCGCCGGATGCGCCCATCAAGCAGGCACTTGCCGCTTCGGCAAAGATCCAAAGACATCAGTGCTCGACCTGAATTGCAAAGCGCATGAACTCGATAATTTATATGTCGTCGACACCAGTTTTTTCCCCAGTATAGGCGCAGTCAATCCTTCTCTGACAGCCATCGCAAACGCGCTCCGCGTAGGCGACCATCTATTGGATCAAATGGGTTAATCGATCGATCGATTCTTCGGTCAATCTGAATACGGTCCATTCTGATATTGGGACCGCCCCAATTTTTTTGTAGAAATTGATACCACGCTCTAAGATTCCACCCCGATTCATCAGCATAGTTGCCAATATGACTTGACGAGAGAGATCAAATTCCATTATATGAATCCAGGGAGGTTTTTTTCGTCTTGCGTTTAAGTCAAAAATTAGGACAATAGTTGCCTATCAAGGAGTTAGATCTATGGAAACAGCACAAATCATTCAAATGACAATTGGCTCTGCTGGATTCCTAGGGATTGTCATCACTTTGGTTATCTTATCTTTTAGAGTAGGTAAGTTTACTCAAAAATTTGACGATTTTGCGCTACTTACGCACACTAATTTTCAAAGAATTGACAAACAATTCGAATATATTGAAAAGCAATTTGACAAAATCGAACAAAGATTTGAAAAAATAGATGAAAAATTTAAAAAAGTTGATGAAAGACTAGATATGATGAATGAAAAATTAAATTCAATTAACATTCGCATCGTCAAAATTGAATTAAATATTGAACTTCCTAAAGAATCAAAATTATTACAAATGATGGAACAACATCAGCAAAAATTAACACATCCTCAAAACTAAATTAAATATCACAAAGCATCCGCGACTGTATTATATTTCAATAAAGAATAGGTTTTTAAAATGAGAATATTTCGTGTATTATTACTGTTAATTCCAATTCTATTTTTTGGACTGGATGTTAAATTTTGTGCTATTTCCGATCTTGCCAAACATGAAGCGAATCAAAAACTTCTAAACTCTATTATAAAACAAGAACTGGCTGCATTGGGTCCTAAAAAGACAGCTGCCGAGCAAGCCAACTATCTGAGCCATCGAATTACACAGATCGCCAATGCCTTGTTAAAGGATGGTTTTGCAACAGACGCCTACAAAAACCCTCAACTAGAGGTGAATTCGGTCGTCTCTTTCGATTGCTTTCCGTTATGGGAGGGAGAAAACAATCAATCGATTCCCCTTACATTTTTTGTCTATGTTTGGCCCTCGGAGGAATTCGCCCTCCAATCCAATTCTTCCAATCCAGGCAATATCTATTACGGCTCGATCATCCATAGCCATCCGATCCCTTGCGCCCTCGCTGTTTTGGATGGGACACTGATCCAAAGAAACTATGAGCTCGTCGCCTCCGATTCAATAGACCGGGTTGTCCGACTGACCGATGAAGATGTCTTTCAAAAATGCGAAGGCGCCGTCGATGATTTGTCAGAACCCTTTATCCATCAAATATACGCTAAAGACTCAGGCTCGAAGCCCACTCTCTCATTGCATGTATATGGTTTGCCATCTCAAGAAAAAGTCATGGCCTCTTTTAAGGAAACCAGCTCTTCCCATTCCTATAGCCGCGTATTGCAAAAAGATGGAATCGTGAAAGTCGTTTCTTGCATCAAAGGGCGCGAGTTCGCCAACCAATCAAAAACCGACCCGATTGTTGAACAGAAGAAGATCGTCGAAGTCGATCTTTCCTGTATAAAGAGCCATCCCTAAAACACTGCAGATATTTTCTTCCTCTAAAGCGGCAATTTCTTCGATGCTGGAAATGCCCCCTGCTGCGATCAGGGGGTGGGTCGTCAATTTCCTCAATTTCTTCAACCGATCGAAATCGGGCCCTTTCATCAACCCTTCTTTTTCGACCTGCGTGTAAAGGAATTCCGAACAAAAAGGCTCCAAAATAGGGATCATTTCTTCTGTGCGTATTCGCGTTTGTTCCGTCCAGCCGGAAATCACAATCTCGTCTTTCATTGAATCGATGGCGATGATGATCTTCTCTTTTGGAACTACAGCCAAAAGGGACTCTAAAAAGATTCGATCGAGAGCCTTGCTGCCGATAATGATTTTTTCGGCTCCCGCTGCGATGTATTCTAAAGCGCGCTCGATCGATCGGATTCCTCCGCCTACGCGAATCGGAAACTCTCCTGCGAGTCTGCAAATCGCATCGCGGTTGTCCCCCCGTCCCAAAGCGGCATCGAGGTCAATGACGTTGATAGGGCCAATTTGTGCAAATTTCAAAGCGAGAGTTCTGATGTCGGCAATTTCCAGCTTCTTATTGTCTGCTTTTCCTTGGACAAGCTGGACGGCTTTTCCATCCATTAAATCGATACTGCAATAGATCATATGCGCACCCGAATTTCTTCTTTGGCCAATAATTTTTTCAATTCGCGGATCGAACAGCCTTTAAAATGGAAAAGGGAAGCCGCAAGCGCCGCATCCGCTTTCCCAATTGCAAAAGCATCCCGGATATCCTCCCATTTTCCCACCCCTCCCGAGGCGATAATGGGAATGGATAAACTGCGGCCCAGCATCTCGATCAATTCTAGATCGTAGCCTTCCTGCGTCCCATCTCGGTCGATCGAGGTGACTAGCAATTCGCCGGCTCCTAACCGCGCCCCTTCTAAAGCCCAACCGAGTGCGTCTAACCCAGTTGCAACCGTTCCGGCGTGTGAAAATACTTCCCAGCCAGCAGCTGTTTTTTTGACGTCGATCGCCAAAATCACGCATTGCGATCCAAAAATTTCTGAGGCTTGCCGGATCAGCTCTGGATTTTTTAAAGCCGCTGTATTGAGGGAAACCTTATCTGCTCCAGCATTCAAAAGAGTGCGGATGTCTGCAAGAGACCGGATTCCCCCTCCGACAGAAAAAGGGATCGAGAGCTCTTTGGCCACTTTGGAGACGACATCGAGGAATGTGGACCGCCCTTCCAGAGTCGCTGCGATATCGAGCAGGACCAGTTCATCCGCCCCTTGGCTTTCATAGAATTTAGCCAATGTGGACGGATCGCCTGCATCTTGCAAACCGATGAAGCATTTTCCTTTGACAACCCTCCCCTCTTTCACATCGAGACAGGGAATGATCCTTTTGGTCAACATATCGCAAACCTTTTTAAAATGTTCATCCCTTCCTCTCCTGATTTTTCCGGGTGGAATTGAACCGCGAAAAGATTCCCTTGTTTGATTGAAGCGACGAACGGCTCTCCATAAAAACCAGTCCCTAGAATGCATCTTTCATCTTCCGGAAAGCAGATGTAACTATTGGCAAAGTAATAATATTGTCCGCAGAATCCATCTCTTCCATTCACTTGGTTCCATCCCATTTGGGGCATTTTCTGACCGCGGTTAAATTTTTTCACTTCCCCTTTTAGGATGCCTAAACCCAAAACGCCTGGAGCCTCTTCGCTTCTCTCGAAAAGAAGCTGCATTCCTACGCAAATTCCTAAAAACGGCTTCGTTTGCGCAGCTATACGGATCGTATCGATCAGTCCTTTTTCTTCCAAAGCTGCGATAGAGGCCCCAAAATGTCCTTGACCGGGGAAAATCACCTTATCGGCTTTTAAAATAATCTCAGGATCGCCTGAAATCACAGATGGGAAGCCAAGCCGGTCCAATGCATTCTTGACCGACTGCAAATTGCCTCCGCCGTAATCGACAATTGCGATCATAAAACCCCTTTGGTGCTAGGGATGATGCCCTTCATGGCTCGATCCATAGAGCAGGCCATGCGCATCGCTTTTCCAAACGCCTTGAAACAGGCCTCCACTTTGTGGTGCGGGTCTTTTCCGTAGGCCAAAACGAGATGGAGGTTCATCCGGGCCCCACCCACGAATCCGGCGAAGAAATTCGGCAAGTTGACCGTCTCGAAATCGCCGATTTTTCTCATCCCCGCTTTCATCCGGTATTCGAGGAAAGGGCGGTTGCTCAGATCCACCGCGCAGATGCTTAAGGCCTCGTCCATCGGAAAAACGAAATAGCCTGTCCGATTGATCCCCTTTTTATCGCCCAATGCTTTTAAAAACGCCTCTCCCAGAGCGATCCCTATATCCTCCACGGTGTGGTGCTGATCGACTCGCAAATCTCCCTTCGCTTGGATTTCCAGATTGAAACCTCCATGTTTGGCAAAGAGCTCTAGCATGTGGTCGAAGAACCCGATGCCAGTATCTATCTTATAAACGCCTTTCCCATCCAAATCGATTTTCAGCGCGATTTGAGTCTCTTTCGTAATGCGGCTGATTTCCGCTTTCCTGGTCATAAGAAGCCCTCCAAGTTGTTGATATTTTCAACGATGTTCAGAACTCCCGTTTGGATAAAGTTTTCCCTGCTTCCTCCACTCTCCCCGGGCGGCACGACTCCCACAAAATCGACAGAAGCGCGCTTAGCCGCTTCCGCATCGTCTTTGCTATCGCCAATATAGACTGCTTTCCCAGCGCCGAGACGATCGATAGCGAGGAGCAGGCCCTCTGGACTCGGTTTTTTCTCTTTTACATCGTCATCGGTGATCACGACATCGAATAGAGACTCTTTGCCGAAGCGTTTCAAGGCATCGATGGCATCTTTCTTCGGCCTGCCGGTGAAAATACCTAAAGAAAACTTCTCTTTAAGTTTTAAAAGAAGCTTTTCATCGAGAAGCCAAGTTTCCCTGAATTTGAATTCAGAGTCATAGTAAGCATCGAAGCGCTCGATGATCTTTTCCCGCTTCAGCGAGATGCCATTCAGAGCCAAAATAGCCTCAGTGCAATCATAATCATTGTTGTACCCCCCCTTCGCTTTTAATGTTTCGACAAGCGCCGGATCGATTTTTTTGTCTAAGAAAAATTCAGCTGTTTTGACTATACAGGGACGATAAGAGAGACTTTCATCGACCAGTACGCCATCCATATCGAAAACTAAAGCTGTTTTTAAACTAAAAGATCTCAAAATGGAGAGGACTCTTTCCATTTGCCCTTTTGTTCCTATCGTAATTCGCAAATATCCTTTTAGATCCGATCTTTGACGAACGAGAATTTTCTGTTCGGCTAGCGCAGCTTTGACCGGTTCTACCAATGGACCCAACCGGACCAAGACAAAATTTGCGAAACTGGGAATCGTTTTAAATCCGAGCTTTTCGATTTCTTTGACAAACCGCTTTCGATTGTCGATGATCTCATCGACATAGGCGCTCACATAGTCTCGATCTTCTAATGCCGCTATCGCAGCGGCGGCAGACAAACAATCGACGCTGTAAGAGGGTGAGAGAATCTTAGAAATCACTTGGATGTTTTCTTTAAGGGAAACCAGATAACCGATCCTTAAACCAGCCAATCCATGCCCCTTGGAGAAGGTTTGAGCGATAAATACATTCGGATATAAACTTGCCAAATCGATATTCGTCGTCTTCGCATAAAGGGTATAAGCCTCATCGATCAGGACGGCCATTTTGGGATTCGCTTCGACAATTCTTACGAGAGCCTCTCTCGAGATCAAAGTTCCCGTTGGATTATTGGGATTCGCCAATGCGATCAGCCGCGTATTCGGGCGGATGGCCTTTAGAATTTTCTCAATGGGAAAAGAAAAATCATCTCCATAGGGAACCCATGTGATATTGGCACCCGCCAATTGCGCATAAAGTTCGTACATGGAATAGCTCGGAGTGAGCAAAATGACTTCATCTCCCTTATCAACATAGGCATCGAAAAGGACTTTGATCGCCTCATCGCTTCCGTTGCTTGCGATGACGCAGTCTTCTTCTACCCCCAAATACTGAGAAAGGGCGCGATTCAGATCTTCATATTCAGGATAGCAACCGTATTCTTCTCGAGAGATCTTTCCGATCGCTTCAATCACCTTTGGGCTGCAGCCCTGAAGATTCTCGTTAAAATCGAGCCGCAAAGAGTCCATTCTTCCATAGCCTGGATCTGAATAGGGTTTCATCTTTTGTACAGTTTCTTTTGGCGTAATCATTCGAATCCTTACTCTTTTTTTTCTAAAATTTGTTCCGCGCGTTTCGCGCCTCTCCTGCTCCGCATTAAAAACATCCACCGGATGTTTTTAATGTTTCCGCAGCTCTGTGGTTCATTTTTTTTATTGGCATTCCTGAATTATCGATCCTCGTTTTAATGGATGCAGCGTGTCCTGCAAGCCCTTCCGCTTCAGCAAGGGCGATGATTGTCGGTGCGATCTGCCTTAACCCCTCATACGTGAGTCTTTGGACAGTCGGTGTTTTAATGAAATCCTTCACACTTAAACCCGATTGGGCCGAGGCAAATCCTCCCGTCGGCAACACGTGGTTGGGACCGCTGGCGTAATCGCCTGCCGCTACAGAGGCCATTTGGCCTAAAAATACCGAGCCGGCATTTTCTATGAATTTCACCCATTCAGCTGCATCCTCGATGAAGATTTCCACATGTTCCGGAGCTAAAAAGTTGCTGATCTCGAATGCCTCCTCCAACGATTTTACGAGGATAATGGCTCCTTGCGCGTCCAAAGAAATTTTCGCCATTTCTTTCGTCGGCAAGGTTTCAAGCCCCCTCTTCAAGGCCTCGATCACTCCGCCTGCTAATTTTTTAGATGGGGTAATGCAAAGGGCCATAGAGTCGCCGCCATGCTCGGCTTGCGCGAGAAGATCAGCTGCGATATAGGAGGGATTGGAGTTTTCGTCTGCGATAATGACCACTTCGCTCGGACCTGCGATGAAATCGATCCCCACATCGCCGTAGACTAGTTTCTTAGCGGCCGAAACATAGAGATTTCCGGGGCCTACGATTTTATCCACTTTGGGGATCGTTTCCGTTCCATAAGCCATCGCCGCAATCGCCATCGCCCCTCCAACCTCGAAAATCCGACCCACGCCGCACAACTTGCAGGCAAATAAGATTTCCGGACAAGCCTTCGGAGTACAGACGACGATCTCTTTGACTCCTGCAATTTTAGCAGGCAAAACAGTCATTAATACTGTCGATACAAGAGGATATTTCCCTCCGGGAATGTAACATCCCACCCGATCTAAAGGACGGACGAGTTGTCCCGCCTCGATGCCTGGCAATATCTCGATCCACCACTCCTTAGGCATTTGCGCAGCGTGGAATTTCAAGATGTTTTTTTCAGCGGTCCTAAGAGCTTCTTTCAGAGTTTCCGAAACTTGTTTTTCGGCGTCATTGATTCTCTTTTCGTCCACTTCGACATGGCTCAATTCCTTCTTGTCGAATTGCTTGACGAACCGAAGGATGGCAGAATCGCCCTGCTCTTTCACTTCGCTGACTATAGGCCGCGTCTTTTCGACGAAGGCGCTAAAATCGATCTTTCTTTCTTTTAATTTCTGCAGCGCAGATCGGTCGCTTGATTCAATCATTCTCATTTCTCTTTCCTCCGCTTCAAAAGTTCATTTTCGATTTCGTCCAAGGAAATGCCGTATTTGCGCAAAAAAACTAGGAAATGGAAAAGGAGATCGCAGCTTTCGGAAAGAATTTCATTCCGCTCCCCCTTGAATGCGGCTTCTATTACCTCATACGCCTCTTCGTTCAGCTTTCTCTCCACAAGCGTTTTTTCATTCAATAGGCGGCATGTATAAGAACCAGGATCATCCTCTCTTTGCCGCTCAGCGATGATCCCTTCGAGATCTTTAAAAATCTGGCTCATTCATGGCACCATTTGTTCGATGTTAGTCACTAAAATTCCGCTCGCCCCCAGTTTCTTCAGCTCATCTATGACGCCGGTCATTTCCCGGTCGCTCACGACAACCTGGATTGCACAAAGATCCTCCCTACCTAAAATCGACATCACGGTAGGTCCGCTCAAGCCGGGAACCACATCGGCTAAATCCCCTAAGCGGACCTTAGG
>Ga0206923_1053_pt1 | contig 25573 bp, 28 predicted proteins | sample Alteio_BWOrgHeat_64_FD_152961 | JGI IMG/M metagenome (GOLD analysis project Ga0206923, IMG submission 152961) | Enriched cells from forest soil in Barre Woods Harvard Forest LTER site, Petersham, Massachusetts, United States -... | ecosystem: Environmental > Terrestrial > Soil > Temperate forest >...
GCACGTTATTTTAAAGTACTAAGTCCGCAGTTCTAAGTTGGTAGTAATTTGCAATTTTCGACTTTATACTTTCGACTTTAAACTTAAATAAGCCTTTCTGTTATATACCGGAAGGCTTTTAATTTGATAAAAGCATGCTAAACTTGGTATTATTCGGCCCGCCCGGAGCAGGTAAAGGTACTCAATCACAAAAGCTTATAGAAAAATATGGATTGATCCATCTTTCAACCGGCGATATTTTGCGTAATGAAATTACCAATGGTACGGCGTTGGGGCTTGAAGCCAAAAAACTGATGGACCAGGGTATTTTAGTGCCGGATGAAGTGGTTATCGGCATGATCAGCAATAAGCTTGATGCCAATAAAGATGCTAAAGGCTTTATTTTTGACGGTTTCCCGCGTACGGTTGCACAGGCTGCAGCATTAGACGAGTTATTAAAATCAAAAAGTTCAGGCATATCCGGTATGGTAGCCCTTGAGGTTGATGATGAGGAATTAGAGCACCGCCTATTATTGCGGGGCAAAGATTCAGGCCGGGCAGATGATGCTAATCCCGAAGTTATCCGTAAAAGGATAAAAGAATATAACGATAAAACGGCACCGGTTGCCGGGTTCTATAAAAACCAAAACAAGTTTACAAGCATTAATGGTATAGGTTCAATCGAAGAAATATTCGGCGGGATCAGTACTGTTGTTGATGCTTATTAATTGATTTTGGATTTCGAATGTTCGATTTCGGATTTATGATATCCGGGATCACATATAAATCCGAAATTCAAAATCCGAATTTCGAAATCATTCCATGCCCCAGGGTTCAAATTTTGTTGATTATGTAAAGATATGCTGCCGTTCCGGTCACGGCGGGGCAGGCTCTGCGCATTTACATCGTGACAAACATACCGCACAAGGTGGACCTGATGGTGGTGATGGTGGCCGTGGCGGGCACGTAATTGTAAAAGGCAACGCCCAGCTTTGGACCTTGCTGCACCTTAAATTTCGCAAACATGTTATTGCCGGCAACGGCGATCCCGGAGGTAGTTCGCTACGATCGGGTAAAACAGGTGAGGACGAAATACTGGAAGTTCCGTTGGGTACCATCGCTAAGAATGCCGAAACCGACGAGATCCTTTTCGAGATAACCAAAGACGGCGAAACAAAAATATTAACCGAAGGCGGCAGGGGCGGTTTAGGTAATGACCACTTTAAATCGGCTACTTTTCAAACACCACGCTTTGCCCAGCCCGGAGAACCCGGCAAAGAAGAATGGAATGTACTGGAATTGAAATTACTGGCTGATGTTGGTTTGGTGGGTTTCCCTAATGCGGGTAAATCAACCTTGCTTTCAGTAGTCTCGGCAGCCAAGCCGGAAATTGCCGACTATGCCTTTACTACGCTGGTGCCTAATCTTGGTATTGTTGCTTATCGTAATAACCGTTCATTTGTAATGGCGGATATACCGGGTATTATAGAAGGCGCTTCGCAGGGAAAAGGGTTAGGGATACGGTTTTTAAGACATATTGAACGTAATTCAGTTCTCTTATTCATGGTTCCTGCCGATACTTCGCGCAGTATTAAAGAAGAGTTTGATATATTATTAAAAGAGCTAAAAGAATATAACCCGGAATTAATGCACAAACCACGTGTATTGGCTGTTACAAAGTCGGACATGCTGGATGATGAATTACAGGAAGAGATGAAAAAAGAATTGCCGAAAGATATTCCGGCAATATTCATATCGTCAGTAGCTCAGAAAAATATAACCGAACTAAAAGACCTGTTGTGGAAGGAAATAACTAAATAAGCCTTTATTTAGTTGCATACAACACATATTTGGGGCTTAACCTTATTTCAGTAAAGCTGCCATAATCCGGGAAAAATTTTTTTATCATCGCGGCTTTTGTGCCAATGTAATCTGCAGGCAATATTATATACAACGGTCCGGCGTGCCCGTCATAAGTATAGTCGTCATAATCAAATTTTAGGCGGGGGTTCGGTACATCTAACGTGATCACCCGGTTGTGATTAATTTCCAACCCAAGTTCGGCACTGGTAAAAGCAAATATAGCATGCTTGTTTTGCCTGTCGAGTCGCATGACGTAGTTTAGAGATGGCTGGTCAATATATTCCTGTGCAATTCCGGAAGTACCCCGGGCACTAATATTCTTATTGAACAGGTAGCCTTTTATGAAAAGCCCATAGCTGCTTACAGCAATTACTACGCATATCAACCCAAATAATACCTGGTAAATAATTCTGAACCTGCCGAACAGGTAAATTACCCCGGGTGTAAGTATTAAGCCAATAATGCGGAAATGCCTGCTTTCGTATGATATATTTAACTGCCGTAAAAATACCCAGCTGAAAAACAATATAGAGGCAGCGTAAAACACAATGATAAAAAGCCGGTAATTGTGTTGAGGTACGGCGCGTATAATGTTGAGCATTAAAAATAAGCTTAAGGCTGCCAGTAGTATCAGAACGATCACGATAAATGTAGTATTGTAAGTGTGCCCTATGGGGTGGAATATTAAGCCCCGCAGCATATCGTCCACAGAAAAGCCTGCAAGCATTGGTGAGGCCAGCGGGAAGTTAAAGGTTTCCCAGGTTAATTTAAACCCTGTTGAAACAGTTGAAGGGTTTTCGCCCTTAGACAGAAAAAATATAAAAATAGCAGCCAACGACGTTATGCTGGGCACAGCTATCCAAATGCCATTTTTGATATAGGTTATCAAAGTGTTTTTATGAATGGATAGTTGTATCCACAAGCAGGTTAAGCCTGAAAAATAAATCCACAAAAAGGAAGACTTACAGAAAAAACCTATCCATCCTGATAGCAATACAAATACAAGCAATTTGATACCCGGTTTTTTGATAGCGACACAGCCATACAGGAACCAGCCTTCAAAACCAAAAAGCAGGACCTCGCCACCGTTGTAAAAAATATGGGGGATGATAAAGGCTTGCTGTATAGCTATAAAAGCCAAACTGCAGGCAGTGATAAGCGAAGAAAAGCCTGTTTTTTTAAAGAAAAAGTAAAAGCCTGCCAAACCTGATAATTCAAAAATGCTGATGGTTAATGCAGTTGCTTGCCCGGTATTAACGTGTAATAGCAAATGAAAAAAGTAGGGGATAAGATATTGCCCCGGTGACCACCACGATGACTTGGGCCATTTCAGAAAAAGACATGACCATGGTATACCACGCCTTGGCGGTATAGCTATATTTGTTAGCTTCACTATTACTTCGTTGCTATTCGGTTTTGCCGACAAGGTTTTACCTATTAACTATTTGCTTACTGCCTGCATTATTCTTTTTGCAATGGGTTTAAAAGATGACCTGGGCGGTGTAAATTCAAGCACTAAATTTCTACTGCAATTTATTGTAGCTGCTATACTGGTAATATTAGGGGATATACGCCTGAACGATATGTTCGGCATACTGGGTATAACAACTCTTCCGTACTTTGTAAGTGTAGTGTTTTCAATTTTATTGATCATGCTTATTGTTAACGCATTCAATTTAATTGACGGTATTGACGGGCTTGCCTCCACAACCGCTATCATAGCAAACAGTACATTCGGTATATTATTTATATACCTGGGTCATTACCAACTGGCGGCAGTTGCATTTGCAATGGTAGGCGCTATTGCGGGGTTTTTAAAGTACAATGTTTCGCCTGCAAAAATATTTATGGGCGATACGGGCTCATTATTGATTGGTTTAATATCGGCAGTAATGGCGCTTAAGTTTATTGAAATCAGCAAAAACCCGGGTATTAATTATCCGCAGATATTTTCGGCCCCTGCTTTAACAGTTGCCATACTGATAGGCCCTGTGTTTGATACGCTTCGCGTGTTTACCATTAGAATAGCCAATGGCACTTCACCATTTACAGCCGACCGTAACCACATTCATCATCGTATATTAAGCCTTGGGCTTAACCACATACAAACCACTTTGCTATTGGCAGGTATCAATATACTATCAATAATTATAGTATTGCTGTTCAGCAACATAGGGAATACGGCTTTAATAATTACCATTATTTCGGTATCCCTTTTATTCAACTGGATGATCACCTTTTTACTTCGTTCCAAGAAACGCGAGAGCCTTGCTTTTCGCAATCTTTTTGTGTAACAATTTTCAACATCTTTTACCGGGACGGTTATCTTTTTAAAGGTAATACCAAACTATTTATTTAATTTTCAGTTGCTTTGTTGTAGCTGCTAAACAAATAAAAGATGTCGTCGCACCACATTGTACGTGAAAAACAGGAGCCTGCGCTATTAGTGTTAGGGTTAGAAAGTTTTTCTGATGAATTATTGGGCCAACTCTTGGAATGGAGCCCTACTGTAATTGTTACCCAGGAAACAGCTGAAAAAGTTCACGCCTTTGGGATAAAGATCGACTGGATAATTTCAAACGGGGTTAAAGAAGATCTGCAATCCGACATAAAGTATATGCCTGCCGGCACTGATTCATTAGCCGAGGCGGCACTGAAATATCTTGTAACACATAATTACCCTGCAGTAAATATTATCACCGATGACCTGCAATTGAAAGATTACCTGCTTTTTACTGATAAAATAAACATGGTAATTTTTAACGCGAACCAAAAGATTTACGCTATTAATTCAGGGTTCAGTAAATGGAAACAAGCGGGAGAAACTATTGAGCTTTTAACAGGAACGCAACAGCCATTGCACTTAAGCGGGCTTGAAACTATCCATCACCATCGATTTAAAACTACGCATGATGGTTTTTTCAGCATGCAATTTGACCAACCCTTTTTGTTTATTGCGGAAGAGTTGTAGAAAGCCGCGTAACACTTAATTTGTCAGCCACAGCATTTAAATCATTTACCACCTCATCAATTAAGGGGATGCCATTTTTTCTGCGATCAGTCTCGGCTTCGAGTTCAGGTTCGCCCGGGATAATAACTTTTTGTTCGGGATTAACAGGCGAAGCAGATTTAAAACGATTAACCCAGTTATCCATATCGGCCTTAAACTCATTAACCGGCCTGAAGCCATCCACACGCATGGCACCTACAAAATGGCCTATACCTTTACCAACCGGGTCGGTTGGTGGCTCTAAAAACGCCACGAATGGCGGCACCCATGGGCCATAATTAGCGCCGGATAGTACAGCTGAAAGTATATCAACCGTAGCGCTTAAGCCAAAACCTTTATGGCTGCCATGTTCGCGGTCGCTGCCAAGGGGCAGGAGGGAACCGCCTTTTTTCAGGGCATGAGGGTCGGTAGTGTAATCGCCGTTAGCTGTTTGGATCCAGCCTTCAGGCACATCCTTGCCTAAACGCTGGGCTATTTCCAGTTTTCCATTAGCTGCCGCCGAGGTAGCCATATCAACTATTACCGGGGGGGTATTTTCCTGCCGGGAAGGCATAACACATGGGATTAGTTCCCAGCATGCGTTCGTTTGAAAAAGTGGGGGCCACCAGTGGACTGGCGTTGGTCATGGCAAAACCAATCATATCTTTTTCAACTGCCATAAGCGAATGATAGCCGGCAATGCCAAAGTGGTTGGAATTACGCACCGATACCCAGCCTGAACCATACTGCTCTGCCTTTTGTATTGCAACTTTCATAGCAAAGGGCGCTACTACTAATCCTAATCCGGCATCACCATCAATGGTAGCCGTAGTGGGTGTTTCATGAATAATTTTTATATCAGGTTTAGGGTTTATGCGCTGCTTTTCCCATAACCGCACATAGCCTGTTAGGCGCGCAACACCATGCGAGTCGATACCGCGAAGGTCTGAAAGTAACAACACATCAGCAGCTAACACAGCATGTTCCCGGCTGCAGCCCATCGCCAAAAAAACGTTTTGAGTAAAACCGCGTAAAGCTGATTCGGAAATAAGCATATCGGTTATCGCAGTAAATGTTTCTTAACCAGGATATTGTATAGGGTGTTATGGGTTACCCGTCGTGTTTTTAGCAGTGCTTTTAAGGCATGCTGTTTTTTAAGACTAGCCAGTGCCTTGCCATTTAACGAACCGGCGAAACCACTGCCTGCAATAGTGCTGGCCACACCCGCCGGGGTGATTTTTCGGATAACGTTGTTATAAGTATCTGCTATATATAAATTTCCGACGGCATCTATCGCAATACCTGAAGGCCCGTCGAACGAGGCTGCGGTGCCTGTACTGTCTGCCTGGCCTGCTTCACCGTTGCCTGCAAAAGTACTAACAGTACCGTCGGGTGTTATTTTGCGGATAAGGTTAGTAACATATTCAGTAACATATATATTCCCGGTGCCATCAACGGCCAGGCTATTTGGAAAATAAAACGTAGCCGCACTTCCTGCACTGTCTGCTGAGCCTGTATTCCCATTGCCTGCAAGGGTGCTTACCGTACCCGAGGTATTTATTTGGCGCACCATATTATTAAGCAGATCGGCTACAAATACATTCCCGGAAGCATCCAGTGCTAACGCTGCAGGGTTATTAAATGAAGCTGATAAAAGGCTGCCATTAGTAGCACCTGCATTGCCATTGCCTGCAAAGGTAGTTACTACGCCTGCCGGGCTGATCAACCGGATAAGATTATTGCCCGCATCTGCAACATATACCTTTCCCGTACCGTCAACCGCTATCCCGCTAGGCCCAAAAAAGTATGCTGATGTGCCAGTTCCGTTTGCAAAACCGGCACTATCGGCGCCAGCCAAGGTGCTTACCAAACCTGCCGGTGTTATTTTTCTAATGCGATTATTGTTATCGTCGGCCACGTATATATTGCCCGAACCATCAACTGCCAAACTTGTTGGCCCGTTGAATGAAGCCTGATTACCCTGGCCGTCGATTGAGCCCTGGTTGCCGGTGCCTGCCAAAGTGCTTACGGTGCCATTAGTGGTTATTTTACGAATAAGGTTATTGCCATAATCTGCTACATAGATATTTCCGGCCACGTCAACTGCCAGGCCGGTTGGTGCATTAAATGATGCTAAGGAGTCTGCTGTGCCGGTAGTGTCGCCACCTGTAACCCCACCCGGGCCTGTACCCGGACCAATACCATCAGGATTATAATTGGTATGTGTTGGGGTAATTGTTTTTTTGGTACATGCCGTAAAAAAGCAAACTGCTGTAAAAAAAAGGGATGCAAATAAGAGTAGATGTTTACGATAATTCATGAACACAATGCTTTGCGTATAGCTTAGTTTATACGCGTATTCTAAAAAATAAAGATAGCTTATTATGCCTCAATATATTCAAATATCGAAGATTTTCCCATGAATTGAAATTTTTAAGAATGGAAGTACTTACTTCTCGGTCAATAAGGTAAACTTAAAGTCGAGCGGTTCAAATTTTTGAACAAGGTTATCAATAAAAAACTGCCCCCATTTTACGTAGAACAGGCCAAAGTTTTCTGAACGCTCCTGCAAGCTGTCTTTCGGGAAAAGATCGGATTTTATCTGGTCAATCTGTTCAAGGCGAGTATGGTAATTTACTTTTTCGGCCTTAACCAGCTTTTTTTCAAGGTTGTCAATCGCTTTTTTCAACCTCGCCTGTACGGCTTCGGCTGATGGCCCGAGGGTAGGGTCGACCTTGTGCGCGCGAAGTTTAATTTTTTCAAAGATCGCGTTTAACTCACGCAACTCTTCATTAAGCGACAAATTATGCTCACTATGGTTCCGTACCCAATCGTTTTTTATAATATCGGTTTTTTTAAACAGGTCGGCACCTTTCAGGCCCATTCGGCTAATTTTGGCAGCATATTCTTTACGGATAACTAAGCCCGAATTACGCAGGATTAAAATGGGAAAATCAACTTTGTAATGCTCAAAATTACTTTTTAGCTCCAGCCAGTAAACCACTTCCGCGCCACCGCCTACATAGGCTATATTGGGCAAAATACATTCCTGGTAAAGCGGGCGCATTACTACGTTAGGGCTAAATCTTTCGGGAAATTCCTTTATTTCCTTTAACAATTCGTCCTTTGAAAAACTGATATCTGAGTTTAATACCTTGTATCTGTCGTCCTCATATACAATACGCTCGCGCAAATGCTCCTGCAAGTAAAAGAAATTTATCTCGCGAGGATTTACCTGTATATGAACGCCAATTTTTTCGAGTAAATGATTGGTGGCGCTTATGTGCTTAAAGCTTTGCTGTTCGGTAATATCTTCGGCCATAATAGGCGAGAACTGTGCCTTAAACCTGTTGTCATCGGCATCAATAATTACCAATCCGTACCGTCCAAAAAGTGCGTCAACCATATAACGGGTGGCATCGGCCAGTTTATCAAATTTGGTGTAGGCGCTTTCAACAATTGCCGCCAGTTCAGGGGCATGGTGTTCCATACCTAATACACCTTTATATTGGTTCAGCGCCTGGCGGATGGTTTCCGGGTTAATCCTGCCCGTTGCGCCCGATGCTTCGTACCACCAATGCACCTTTTTGCCGCCAATGTCGGTGTAATTTATCTCGGCAAAATCATGGTCTTCCGATGCCATCCAATAAACCGGAACAAAATTTTTATCGGGAAATGCGGTCTTCAACTGCCTCGCCAATTTGATGGCGGTAACTATTTTATAGATAAAATAAAGCGGCCCGGCGAATATGTTTAGCTGATGGCCGGTAGTAACCGTATAGGTATTATCATCGGCCAGGCTATTGATCATTTTGAGCGGAAAGGCATTGCTTTCCTTTTCAATATGGGCGTATTGTTCTAACAATACTTTAACCAGCACCTTACGATCGGCAACAACTTTTTTGTGTTTAAATAATTCAGCGAAACCTTCCAGGTTTGGTCGGTAACTATAAAATGACCTTAATTCCGGTACGTTGTCCAGGTAATCAATAACCGTTTGTGAGAAATAACCGGTTTCCTTATAGCTTATACAGGAGGCTTCCATTTTTTAATTTGGGATTTCGAATGTTCGGTTTCGGATTTAAACCCGATCAGCATCCAAATATCGATGTCGAATTTAGATTTTAAATTTCTAAAACAAACATCCTGTAATTAAAAACGGTTTTATTTTACAATTTGTCCATAAAGCCCGAAAATCATTTTAAACGATTTTTGCCCATTACTTTTCTCACTTGTATCGTTCCGTTTTTTAATACAGAAATAATGTGTCTTTCGCCAATCCTGACCTTTGAAGGATGTGAGCCATCCCCATCATCAGCTTCTTGCAAAAAATCAGCAAGATTAATATTGTAATTTTTATCAATATAAAAATTACGCGAATGATTATATCCATCCCTATAAATATCGAAATATATAGCTACAACGTTAGCGGTCCTGATTTTTACATCATAGAGAACTAAGTAGCCATAAAAAGAGTTTAAGATACACCAGTCGCAATTGTTTTTTGCCAAATTTGAGTATTCATTGTTTTTAGAGTCGTAGTTACACCAATAATAGCACTGGTATTTATTAATATTAGGCAGTCGATATCTATACTTACTAATCTTGAAATATTTACTAAAAAGCTGCCCATTTTCGCACTTATCAGTATCCACATTAGATAATCCTATATAATTTATATTATTTATAATAGGTAATTGGTAAATCTTCGTTTCCTTTCTTGCATCTTCATCCCAACCCTTGTCCATCAATCTGCTGATGTCTTTATAAATAAGTTTACTGTAGTAAGTATTTGATGAGTTATATAAACCTGATTTTAGTCCAAAGGGAAGATTCGTTATTGGGGGTGACGATTTCGGATTAATAACACTAAAGGTTATCCCTGAAATAAAGCACAATAATAAGGTTGATTTTGTCATAATAGCTAATAACTAAGTATACATTAGCTCAATTAACCAATTAGGATTAAAATTACTTATTTTATAATTTGTCCATAAAGGTCGAAGTCCTCGGCGGTGTCAATTTTTACGTTAACAAAGCTGCCGATTGTAGCGTAATGCTGGCTGGCATCGATCAATACTTCGTTATCTACTTCAGGCGAATCAAACTCCGTGCGGCCAACAAAATAGTCGCCATCTTTTTTATCGATAAGCACTTTATAGGTATTGCCGATCTTTTCCTGGTTCTTTTCAAATGAGATACTCTGCTGTATTTCCATAATAGCATCTGCGCGTTCCTGTTTTACTTCTTCGGGCACATCGTCAACAAGTGAATGCGCGTGCGTTTTTTCCTCATGCGAGTAGGTAAAGCAACCGAGGCGGTCAAATTGGGTATCTTCTACCCATTGCGCCAATTCTTCAAAATCCCTTTCTGTTTCACCGGGATAGCCGGTTATCAGCGTTGTACGCATGGCGATACCGGGAACTTTGTCGCGAATTTCGTTTACCAGGTCGATGGTTTTTTGTTTGGTAATGCCCCTTCGCATTGATTTCAGCATATTATCGCTGATGTGCTGCAAAGGCATATCCATGTATTTGCAAATATTTTCGCGCTCGTTCATCACATCCAGTATTTCCATCGGGAAGCCGGAAGGGTAGGCGTATTGCAGACGTATCCACTCAATACCGTTAACGTCTGACAGGCGGCGCAGCAATTCGTCCAGGTTACGCTTGCCATACAGGTCAAGGCCGTAATAAGTAAGGTCCTGCGCGATGAGTATCAGTTCCTTAGTGCCGTTTTTTGCCAGCTTTTGTGCTTCTTTAACCAAATCCTCAATAGGTGTGGTTAAGTGTTTGCCCCGCATTAATGGTATTGCGCAAAAAGAGCAGGGGCGGTTGCAGCCCTCGGCAATTTTAAAATAGGCAAAATGCGATGGGGTAGTTAAAAGGCGTTCGCCTATCAACTCATGTTTATAATTAGCGCCGACCGAACTCAATAGGTTTTGAAGGTCATTAGTACCGAACCATGAATCAACATTAGTGATCTCAGCCTCCAGTTCGGGTTTATAACGTTCAGAAAGGCAGCCTGTAACAATTACTTTTCCAACTTTTCCCTGGTCTTTCAGTTCGCTGTATTGCAGGATGGTGTCGATGGATTCCTGCTTGGCATTGTCAATAAAACCACAGGTATTTATAACGATGATATCGTCATTGCGGACTTTGTCCGTTTCGTGCACCACATCAAAAGCATTGCCTTTCAGTTGGCCCATTAATATTTCAGAATCGTAAATATTTTTGGAACAGCCAAGTGTAACCACATTTACACGTGGTTTAGCTTTTGATATTGTTGGATGTATTGATTTTGTCCTCATTAATTATTTCTACTTTTCCATTACGTCATTACGATCCGCCGTAGGGGCAATCCTAAAGCAATAAGTAAAACACCCTGTTTACGGCCAACTTATCTATCGGGGATTGCCGCGTCGTTCGCCCCCGCAGTCCTGCTCACTCCTCGCAATGACGGCGGGGAGTTTATTGCTTAAACAAGCTATCCACAAACGCCTTCCTGTCAAACAACTGCAACTGGTCTGCGGCTTCGCCTACACCTATATATTTAACGGGTATTTTAAATTGATCTGATATGCCTATAACCACGCCGCCTTTTGCCGTACCATCAAGTTTAGTTAGCGCCAGTGCATTTACGGCTGTTGCTTCGGTGAATTGCTTGCATTGCTCAATGGCATTTTGCCCGGTTGAGGCATCAAGCACCAATAAAATTTCATGCGGTGCGCCGGGAACTACCTTTTGCATCACATTCTTTATTTTGGTAAGCTCGTTCATTAATCCCACCTTATTATGTAACCGGCCTGCCGTGTCTATTATAGCTACGTCATCGCCATTGGCAACAGCAGAGCGTAATGTATCATAAGCCACCGATGCTGGGTCCGAGCCCATATCCTGGGCTACTACCTTTACGCCTACGCGTTCGCCCCAAAGTTTAATTTGGTCCACAGCAGCCGCGCGGAAAGTATCGGCAGCGCCTAAAACTACCTGGCTGCCTGCCTGTTTTAATTTATGTGCCAGCTTACCAATAGTAGTAGTTTTACCCACACCATTAACGCCCACCACCATAATCACGTAGGGCTTGTGAGTGCCATATTCAAAGTTTGAAAAATCGTTGCTGTTATTTTCGGCAAGCAGTTTTTGTATCTCGTCGCGCAGCAGGTTATTTAGTTCGGAAGTGTTAACATATTTGTCGACAGCAACACGGGCTTGTATGCGCTCAATGATTTTTAGGGTAGTGCTAACACCAACGTCTGATGTTACTAGCACTTCTTCCAAGTCGTCCAGCACATCATCGTCAACGGTAGATTTGCCGGCTATTACCTTGGTTATTTTTGAAAAAAAGTTATCCTTGGTTTTTTCCAAACCGGTATCAAGCGCCTCCTGCTCCTGCGGGGTGCTTTCTTTTTTCTTGAAAAAATCAAATAAACCCATTATTGATATGCAGATTTTAAATGTGCAAATGTGCGGATGTTGTTTTTTTGCTTAAATCCTTACCTCACTTTCGTTTTTACTCCCTCTCCTTTGGAGAGGGCCGGGGTGAGGCATAATAAAAAAAGCCCTCTCGTAAGTACAAGACGGCTTTTATATCCTTTTCAGAATTAATTACTGTGCTTTTGAAGCAGCAATTGCATCTTTAATGTGATCATTATGAACAATTGCTTCTTTAAATGAATAAGCACCAGTTTTTGGCGACTTAGTCATGGTGATCACTTTTGAATATTCTTTGCCTTTGCCTGTTTTTAGGGTTGCAACTACTTTCTTTGCCATCTTTTTGTGTGTTGTAGGTTGTAAGTTTTAGGTTGTAAGTAAATTCACATATAACTTACAACATGCAACTTGCAACAATATTTACTTAATCTCTTTATGAACAGTTACTTTTCTTAATACCGGGTTGAATTTCTTCATCTCCAGTCTTTCGGTAGTGTTCTTTTTGTTCTTGGTGGTAATATAGCGTGACATGCCCGGCATACCGCTTGTTTTATGCTCGGTGCATTCTAAAATTACCTGTACCCTGTTGCCTTTCTTAGCCATTTTCTTATATTGTTATAAGTTGTGAGTTGTATGTTGTAAGCAGCAAATCACGCAACTTATAACCTTCAACCTGCAACTACTATTAAATGTATCCTTTTTTTACAAACTTGTTGATACAAGCTGAAATCCCGTTTTTGCTGATAGTTTTAACAGCTGATGTAGATACCTTTAAGGTAATCCACTTGTCTTCTTCGGGAATATAAAACCTTTTGAGTTTTAAGTTTGGATGGAACCTGCGTTTGGTTTTAACATTTGAGTTAGAAACGTTATTGCCAACCAAAGAGCCTTTTCCTGTTAAATCACATATTCTTGACATGACAAATTCTTTTTAATGGTTACTCCTGCTTAAAAGAGTTTGCAAATATCAGAATTTCAAGTCAGATTTTCAACACCGATTTTAAAATAATTCAAAAAAGATTTTACGCCGGCTTTTTGAAGCCCGGTTTTATTTAAAATAGGCGATTTTACGGCGTATGGTTTCGCGTTTTGTAGTATTCCCGTCGTTGGTATAGGTGGCTATTCTTTCCAGCCAGTTTTTCCTGTCGTCGAAAGTAAGGTAGCGGTATACGCATTTTTCCACCATTTTGGGGTCTTTATAATAGGTGTTTGTTTCAATCAGTAACTTTTCATCATTATATTTGAAAGTTTTTTTAAAAAAGCTAAAGCGGGTGCCATGAAAAACCTTCATTTCTTCAACATCATTATGTGAAGTATACTCATATAATATCCTTACATCTTCTTTCTTTGAGCCCAGGATTTTATCCTCATCCCCAAAAGCATAAGTGATTTGGCTGTTGCCAAGTGTTTTTATCATCTCCACCTTTTTATTATCTATATTATAACGGTTGGTATAATTATATACTATGCAAACCTTTTGGCCATTGCCCACACGTGTTTCTAACGAATTGCCGGTAGTATCAAAATTAGTGGTATCGTAAGGGCATAGCTGGGGGTTTTCAGTGTTTATAGCCGGCCTTATTTCAATAAGCTGCCGTACCTTGCCGTTTAAAGTTTCGGGGATGTCATGCGCAACAGTCACGGTTTTTACGGGAGTTCCTTTTATGGGGACAATAAATATGAATAATAGCAGTAGTAGTAATTTGTAGTAATGCATCCTTAAGATTTGCTATAAAACTAAAAAAAAATCAAACATCAATTTAATATATTCAATATATGGGAAAATTGCTAATTTACACGCCCGATTAATCGATTTTACAATTATGAGAATTAAGACTTTTTCTGACTATCAGGAAGCTTATAAACAGAGTGTTGACCAGCCCGAAACCTTTTGGGGCAATGTAGCTGATACCTTTCAATGGCGCAAAAAATGGGATAAAGTTTTAGAATGGAACTTTAAAGAGCCAAAAGTGGAATGGTTTAAAGGCGCAAAATTAAATATTACTGAAAACTGCCTTGACCGTAACCTGGAAAAACTGGGCGATAAACCGGCTATTATATGGGAGCCTAACGACCCGACCGAAGACCACCGCGTACTAACCTATAAACAACTGCACGATAAAGTTTGCCAGTTTGCCAATGTGCTGAAAAATAATGGCGCTAAAAAAGGCGACCGTATTTGTATATATATGCCGATGGTGCCTGAGCTGGCTATTGCCGTTTTGTCCTGTGCGCGTATTGGCGCTATACACTCGGTAGTGTTTGGCGGATTTTCCGCACAATCAATTGCCGACCGCATCAATGACGCGCAATGTAATATTGTGATCACTACAGATGGCGGTGTTCGCGGCAACAAAGAAATTCCGTTAAAAAATGTAATTGACGATGCGCTGGTACAATGCAAATCAGTAAATAAAGTTATTGTACTTACCCGCACCCGTACGCCTGTTTCTATGATTAAAGGCCGCGACGTATGGTGGGAAGATGAAATTAAAAAAGTAGAAACCCAGGGTAACATAGCCTGCGAAGCCGAAGAAATGGACGCGGAAGATATGCTGTTCATCCTCTATACTTCAGGGTCAACAGGTAAGCCCAAAGGTGTTGTGCATACCTGCGGCGGCTACATGGTGTACACCGGCTATACTTTTGCCAATGTGTTCCAGTATAACCCGGGCGAGATTTTTTTCTGTACTGCAGATATTGGCTGGATAACCGGCCACTCTTATATAGTGTACGGCCCATTATCACAAGGCGCAACTACCTTAATGTTTGAAGGTATACCAACCTGGCCTGATGCAGGCCGTTTCTGGGATGTGGTTGATAAGCACAAAGTAAATATATTATATACAGCGCCTACGGCTATCCGTTCGTTAATGACTTTTGGCGATGCCATCCCGGCTAGTAAAGATCTTAGCTCACTTACCAAATTAGGTTCGGTAGGCGAACCGATAAATGAAGAGGCATGGCATTGGTTTGATGAAAAGATAGGCCATGGTAAATGCCCGATAGTTGATACCTGGTGGCAAACGGAAACCGGTGGTATCATGATATCGCCGATTGCAGGTGTAACGCCTACTAAACCAAGCTTTGCCACATTGCCATTGCCGGGTATTCAGCCGGTTTTGGTTGATGAGAACGGTAAAGAGATTGAAGGTAACGGCGTAAGCGGTAACCTTTGTATCAAGTTTCCGTGGCCGGGTATGTTGCGCACTACTTATGGCGACCATGAGCGCTGTCGTACTACTTACTTTGCCACCTATGATAATATGTACTTCACCGGGGACGGCTGTCTGCGTAACGAAGATGGTTACTATCGCATTACCGGCCGTGTTGACGATGTGCTGAACGTATCAGGTCACCGTATTGGCACAGCTGAAGTGGAAAACGCCATTAATATGCACAGCAGCGTGGTTGAATCGGCTGTTGTGGGTTACCCGCACGATATTAAGGGCCAGGGTGTTTATGCCTTCGTGGTTAGTCCTGATAAACATGGTGATGAAGAAATAACCCGCAAGGATATTATGATGACCGTTGCCCGTATTATCGGCGCTATCGCTAAGCCTGATAAAATTCAGTTTGTAAGCGGTTTGCCAAAAACACGTTCTGGCAAAATCATGCGCCGTATCCTGCGTAAAATTGCCGAAGGCGATACTTCAAACCTGGGCGACACCTCTACCTTACTCGACCCGGCTGTTGTTGATGAAATTAAGGCAGGTGCGTTGTAGAGGCAAGAATTAAGATTCAAGAATCAGGATAAAGGCCGGGAAATTTCCCGGCTTTTTTTTATAATTTTAAATACCAATTCTTTATCAATATGATTCGACTTAAAATCCCATTTATTCTTTTTCTGCTAACCTTTTTTATAGGTTCCTGTAAACAAAAAATAGAATCTGACTGTGCCGATAATGATATAAATGGATATAATTATGGCTTGTTTGGTGATTTTGATAATGCAAAAGAAGCATATGAAAAGGCTATAAAAATTAATCCTAAAGACTATAAAGCTTATTATGGTTTGGCATATTCATGTTTTTATTTGGGTGACAGCCAGGCTGCTATAAAAAACTTGAATAAAGCCATTGAAATTAACCCCGATTTTACCATGGCATATTATGCTGAAGGGGAAATAAAAATGGTTTGTGGTGATATGAAAGGGGCTGTAGAGGATTTTAGCAAGGCGATCGATGTTAAAAACAACCTTTCGTATGCTTATTATCATAGGGCAAATGCGTATGCGACATTAGGTAATCATATTAAAGCGGTTGAAGATTTGGACAGTTTTATTAAGCTTAAACCGGATTTTTATGCCGCTTATTTCACGAGAGCTTACTATAAAAGTGAAGGAGGGGATTTACAAGGTGCCATAGATGATTATTCAAAATGCCTGGAACTTAATTCACAATATGTTAATGCATATTATAACCGGGCATTACTGTATGGTGGTATCAAAAAATATCAGTTTGCTGTGAATGACCTTACAAAAATAATCAATTTGGATGCGGATAGACATTCGGCTTACCTTTACAGGGGTATATACGAATTTTACATCAATCAGAAAGAGCAAGGTTGTGCAGATCTTGCAAAGGCTAAATCTTTAGGTGTATCCAACGCTGATGAATACATATCAAAATACTGCACAACAAAATAAATTATAATGCCGGCTGCATACCGGTACTTATCCCTATCCGGTTCCAGGTATTGATGATGGATGCCGCCATAATTACCTGAGCTGTTTTTTGTTCCCCTAAAACAGTTACCGCGTTTTGATAAACCTCGTCGGATACGCCGGTAATTATCAAGGTTATTGCTTCTGTTAACGCTAAAATAGCACGTTCCTCTTCTGTGTAAAATGATGTTTCGCGCCAGGCATTTAGTAAATAAATACGCTGTTCTGTTTCCCCGACCCTTCGGGCATCCTGGGTGTGTTTGCTGATGCAATACGCGCAGCCGTTTATCTGCGATGCACGTATTCGTATCATTTCCTGTTGCAACGGCGTTAATTGTGTTCCTGTAAGGTAGGCTTCCAAACCCAGCATAGCTTTATAAGCCGCCGGTTCCAGGTCTTTCATATTAATTCTTGTGCTCATGATATTTGTATTTGTATAATACAAAGTTGAGCAATCACAACGCCTCAAAAAATGAACTGTAGTTAAGAAATGAAATTCTATGAATTTAATATTGGGTCTTATGCTTGTAATCACCTAATGCATGTCGTACTGTTCTTTTAATAGGTATTTGCATCCCCTTTGTTTGTTCCAGCCAATCAAATAATTCATTAGCTAATTGTTTGGCAATAGTATCATACTTGGGGTCACCCATTAGGTTATGAACTTCATTGGGGTCGTTTTTAATATCATATAGCTCATCCTGGTCCCATAAACCTATATAGTGCATCAACTTGTATTGATCGGTCCGTACACCATAAACTGTTGGTGTCATCGGGAAATCATACTCCCAATAATATTCGTAAAATATTTTTTTGCGCCATTTCAACGTATCGCCTTTAAGAAGCGGTAATACAGAGCTTCCCGGCATGTAATCTGGTTTTTTCAGGCCCGCAAGTTCCAGAATTGTGGGTGCTATGTCTATATTCTGCACCATTTTATCAACTGTAACTCCCCCTTTAAATAATCCCGGGGCATAAATTAAAAACGGGACTTTTGCCGATTCCTCATAAAATTGTCGTTTGTCAATCAGCCCATGTTCGCCCCAACTAAAACCGTTATCACCCATATAGATCACCATCGTGTTATTTTCAAGACCATTATCTTTTAAATATTTTAACACCCTGGCAATACTTTCGTCTACAGCCATCAAGGTTTCGCAGTAGCGTTCAACAAGATTGTCAATACTTTGATGACTATGATAAGGATAATCTACTCCGTGCCAGCTATAGCGCTGTTGCTTTACCCATTCGGGCCAGTTTAATTTTTTATAGTCGTCATTTAAAGTTTGGTAATAAGTTACAGGCAGCGGGAATCGTTTATTTTTATATATTCCGGCATGCCGCTTTGCCGGGCTCATAGGATCATGCACAGCCTTGTGCGATAAATAAAGAAAAAAAGGCTTTCTTTTATCTCTTTTATCAAGCCAATCTATAGCATGATCAGTTAATAGATCTGTTATATAAGTACTATCTTTATATTGAACGTGCTGACCGTTAATGTTTAATAATGGGTTCCAATATTTGCCTTGCCCTTTAAAGCTTTCCCAATGATCAAAACCTGGTCTTGGACTATCGTCGTCCTCGCCCATATGCCATTTTCCGAAAAAGGAAGTTTGGTATCCTGCTTTCTGCAGGTATTGAGGAAAATAGATCAACCCAGGGGGAGCAGGAGCCTCGTTATCTACAATTTTATGTACATGTGAATATTGGCCCGTTAATATAGAAGCCCTGCTTGGTGAGCAAAGTGAAGTGGTGACAAATGCGTTTTTAAACCAAGCGCCTTCTTTAGCCATTTTATCAAGAGCAGGTGTTTTCAGCCACGGTATTCTGCCGGTAAATCCCATAAAATCATATCGATGGTCGTCTGTCAGTATATAAATAACGTTCATCTGCTTTTCCCGGGCTATTCGCTGTAACTTCGGAAGTAAAGATTTACTATCCTGTGCATATCCCAAAAAAGAAACTTTAATACATATACACAGGAATAATAATTTTTTCATGGTAAGATTGGCGTAATTAATTGGTTGTCAAAATAACAATATTAAATCAAAGGAATTTTAAAATGAATTTGGTAAAGTGATTTTTACAAAATATAATAAAAACCTTCCCGGTTAAGAAATTTTACTGCGCCTGGCCCGTACCCTACTAATAAATTGCGGCGTAACGCCCAGGTACGATGCCACCATATATTGCGGCACGCGCTGGGTAAAATCAGGGAAGCGGCTTGAAAATCCGCGGTAGCGTTCCTCGTCCGTCATGTTATGTATCATTTCCATACGGCGCTGCGCGGCGGTGAAGGCCTTTTGCAGTATCAGCCTTAAATAATGTTCGAATGCAGGTATTTGAGCGATGAGTTCTGTTTCGGTTTGCTGGTCTAAAACCAATACTTCACTATCTTCAATGGCCTGTATATAAAAATGTGAAGGCTTTTTGCTGTCTACACTATCATAATCGGTTACCCACCAGTTCTCAATCGCAAACTGAGTAATTTGTTCGGTATCTTTCTTGTTAATAAAATACAATCGCATACATCCCTTCACCACAAAATAATTGGCCCTGCAGGTTTTACCGGGTGTGAGTGCAAAGGCCTTCTTCTTTAATTTTAGTAAGGTTAGTTTTGAACTGATAAGGGCAGCTTCCTCATCAGTCAGTTCAACAAACTTCCGGATGTGAGTTATTAACGGTTCACTCATAACTTTTCAAAAGCCTTATTGCCAAATATATTAATTTTGGTGCGATATGAAATCGAAACCCACCATACTGGTAGTTAACGACGACGGTATAACTGCCCCCGGAATAAAGTGTTTAATTGATGTAATGAAGGAGATAGGCAGGGTAGTGGTGGTAGCGCCCGACAGTCCGCAATCGGGGATGGGGCACGCCATAACTATTGGCAAACCGCTGCGTTTTGATAAGGTTGATATTTACGAAGGCGTGGAAATGTACCGCTGCTCGGGTACCCCGGTTGATTGTGTGAAGCTTGCTGTGAATTCGGTTTTCAAAGGCGGAAAGCCCGATCTGTGTGTTTCTGGTATTAACCACGGATTGAATAATTCTATCAATGTTTTATACTCAGGCACTATGTCGGCAGCAGTTGAGGGGGCTATTGAGAGTATACCATCTATCGGGTTTTCGTTGGATGATTTTACTTTTCAGGCCGATTTTAGCCATTGTTTAAAATATGTGAAAGAAATAGCCCTGCAGGTTTTGGAACATGGTTTGCCAATCGGTACTTTGCTGAATGTGAATTTTCCTGCCGGTGGTAGTTTAAAAGGAATAAAGATCTGTCGCCAGGCCAACGCAAAATGGGCGGAAGAATTTGACGAACGTATAGACCCGCACAAGCGGCCTTATTATTGGCTTACCGGTGTATTCCAGCTAAATGATGCCGGCGAGGATACTGATGTTTGGGCATTGGAAAATCATTACGTATCGGTTGTGCCTGTACAGTTTGATATGACGGCACATCACGCTATACCTTTATTAAATAGCTGGAATTTTAAAGCGTAATTATTGCACGCTGACTATGCTATAATCAATGTTTGAAACATTAAGCGATTTACATACCAGCGGCCATGCAGGATTATTCAGTACCCACAGTTCACGGTGGCCTTTAGTGCTAACCGCGTGAAAAACATCAGCGTCTTTCTGATTTATTTTAAATGCTGCAGTATCAGCCTGGATATTAAAAGTATAGCCGTTTACCTTAAAGGTTTTGGTGTTCACCAAATCAGTAAAAGTTGTTTTTGAAAGCACCAATACGGTTTGGTTGTCATCCAGTTTGGTCACATCATCAACATCAGGTTCGCTGGCGAATAACTTTGTGCCGCTTTCCAATGATTTCGCCCCCATTTCAAAAGTGCCCGCGCCTACAAAAGGAATACTCCAGCTCATTTTTACCGGTGGGGTAACGCTAACATATTTAAGCGTAATCGTAGCTTTCTGCCCTGTGGCTGATGATATCACATCGTAATTAAGTACAGTGCCCTCTTTAATTAACGGCACATATTTTTGGGCCGACGCGGTAAAAAAGGGAATAACCAAAAGAAATAGGAAATAAAGTTTTTTCACTGTAAATAATTATATGTATCGACAAAAATACAATTAACAACTACTTTTGACAATTATATATTTGATTGTTACACGGCAATAATGAGGTATTATTTAATAGCAGGCGAGGCTTCGGGAGATTTACACGGCGCTAATTTGATGAAGGCTTTAAAAGAGCGGGACAAGCAGGCTGAATTCCGTTTTTTTGGCGGCGACCTCATGCTGGCCCAGGGTGGTACGCTGGTAAAGCATTATGCTGATATGGCCTACATGGGCCTTGTTGAAGTGATAGCCAACCTGCCAGCTATTTTAAGGAACATGAAATCCTGCAAGCAGGATATAGCCGCCTGGCAGCCTGATGTTGTGATATTGATCGATTTTCCCGGCTTTAATCTAAAAATTGCTGAATTCGCTAAAAAAAGCGGTTTTAAGGTTTGCTATTATATATCGCCTAAAGTTTGGGTTTGGAACCAGAAGCGGGTGCTTAAAATAAAAAAGATGGTTGATCATATGTTTTGTATCTTCCCGTTCGAGGTTGATTTTTACAAAGGCTGGGGTATGGACGTAGACTATGTGGGTAACCCATTACTTGATGCCATCGCTTCATTTAAACCGGATGCCGGCTTTTTAAAAAAGAATAACCTATCCGATAAAAAAATTATCGGGTTGCTGCCCGGCAGCCGGGTACAGGAAATAAAAAACCTGCTGCCTGTAATGATAGATGTTGCAAAACGATTTACGGATTATCAATTTGTTATTGCCGGCGCGCCATCGTTCAACTTAAGCTTCTACACCCAATTTTTAGATGGTAAAAATATCCCGGTGCTATTTAGTGCTACCTATGATATATTAACCCATGCGGATGCTGCCATAGTTGCCTCAGGTACCGCAACGCTCGAAACCGCTTTATTTAATGTGCCACAAGTTGTTGTATATAAAGGCAGCCCGCTAACCATTGCGCTGGCACGGTTTGTAGCTAAGATCAAATATGCTGCTTTAGTTAATATTATTATGGATGATGAAGTGGTGAAGGAACTGATACAGGAATTTTGCACTCCCGAAATTGTGGGTGCCGAACTGGACAAAATATTAAACGACAAACCCTATCGCAACAATATGCTGGCTAACTATGATGAACTGGATAAGCGGATGGGCGAACCCGGTGCATCTGCTAAAACTGCCGGCCTGATTGTAAAATATCTTTCCAAAAAATAAAGCCCCGCAACTTGCAGGGCTTTACCGTTTTCATTAGTAGATGTAAATGTAGATAGATGTATGTTGATCAGGCAGCAGATAAACTTTGTTGTACCTGTACCTGTTTGTTGCTGTTTATAAACTTGTTCACACTTTTGAAAGCTTTCAGGTCTTCCATTAATATGCTTTTTAACTGGTTGTCAAAACGGGCAACTAATTTGCTTGTTGATGGTTTATTGTAAGTTTTCATAGGTAGATGGTTTGGTGATTTTTTGTTAAGCGGCTAATTGGCTGCCATTAATAATGTTTAAGAATGATTTTGCCCTTAAAGCTTTCAGGTCATTCAGTAAAATGTTCTTTAATTCTTTGTCGTAACGTGCAGTTAATTTGCTTGTTGCTGGTTTGTTGTGAGTTTTCATGTGTAATAGTTTAATTTGATTTATGATTAGTTCTTTAATATCATTGTTGTTTGGTAAGTACATTTCCAATTCAGTGCCAAAACCGGATATGAATTAAAAATTATACTGATTTATTTAAAAATCAGTATGTTATACTGTAAAACACTGCTAAAGGTTTCACAGTACCGTTACAGCAACTGTATAAAATAGTATAGGAAGTGTTGTATAGAAAAGTCGGCACTATGCCTTTGCGGCCGTATTTTGCATGCGCTTATGATTAATGATATGCACGAATAGAGCGATGCACGATAAAGCAATGCCAATGGCACATACGCCGGTCCACTGGTAAATGTGCCAAACCTGGGTAGCAAAAAATGTCCCGAGCGCCCCGCCAATAAAATAGGATACCATGTATATAGTATTTATGCGGTTGCGGGCTGCACCATTAAGCGCGAATATGATGGCCTGGTTTGAAATATGTGTGGCCTGTACACCCATATCCATTATAATCACACCTATTACCAATCCGATTATACTATGGCCCGAAAAAATAAAAACCACAAATGATAATACGACCAGCAGTAAGGTGAAAAAAGATAGCTTATAGGCATCCATCTTATCGCTGAGCCTGCCCATTAAACCGGCAGCCACAGCGCCAAAAGCGCCAACCAGCCCAAATAAACCTGCCACATCGCTGCCTTCATGAAAATTTTCCTTTAACAGAAATACTAATGTGGTCCAGAATGCGCTAAAACAGGCGAAACAAAGTGCACCACGTAAAGCGGCAAACCTTAATTGCGGTTCGGCCTTAAATAGATGGATCAGTGAATTCATCAGGTTTTTATAGGTGCCTTCATAATCAGGTTCTATTTCGGGTAAAAACAAAAATACCAGCAGCCACATCACCATCATTAAACCCGCGGCTATAAAAAACATGCTGCGCCAGCCAAAATGCGCGTCTATAAAACCACTTAACGTACGTGAGAGCAGTATGCCTATTAATAAGCCACCCATTACTATACCTATTTTTTTACCACGCTCATTAGGATTTGCTAAATGTGCAGCCATGGGTAATAATAATTGGGGTATCATTGAAGATGCGCCTACTAAAAAACTGGCGAGTAATAACAAATTTACACTTGGTGCAAAGCCTGCACCCACTAAAGCTATTGTAGCTGCAGCAAAAGCAAACAACATTAGTCGTTTTCTTTTGTACATATCTGCCATAGGAACAATAAAAAACATGCCGGCCGCATACCCTAGTTGCGTTAGCATAGCTATCTGCCCGGCTTTTGCACTGCTTATGTTAAAGGTGTGGGCAATATCTCCTAATAAAGGCTGGTTATAATAAATATTTGCTACCACCAGGCCTGTGGCAATGGTCATTATCCATAAGGTTAAAGGGGTAAGCCCGGGATTATCTTTATTTACAATAATAGTCTTCATTAAAAATCGCAATAGTTTTGCACAAAAATGGCAAAGCATTTTTATGTTGATGTAGGCCGCAGGTAATTTTTTAAAAATTACATCGTTTAGTAACTAATTGGGTTTGTTGAAGTCTAAAAATCACAAATGTTATGAGTTTTAATATGTTTTGTGAAATTTCAGATGAAAAAACTTAAGACTTATGTTAAAATTGTTTATGAACAGTTAGTTATTTAACAAAATTTAACAAAACTATATAAATGGGGTTGTTTTTATATCGATAAATTTGTTTTTTGATTGACAACTTAACTTTTTTTAAAACATTTTTTAAAAACTACTATATGTCAAATTATTGCAATGTTGCTAACATTTTACACTATTTTTTACCATAAGAACAGTGATTGTTAATAAATATTAAAAAATATTTAAAATAAATTAGGAAAATATAAAACTTAGTGTTACCTTTACACCGTTGCAAAACAATAAAAAAGTCTTCTCATAATTTAGGTTTATAATTGGTTAGTAAAGGCCCCTGCCCATCAGGGGCTTTACTTTTTCACCTCCACGCCGTTTTACACAGTACTTACATCCACATCATATTGGCACCAGCGGCATATCAAATGCCTTAATCAATCAGTGATACTACATCTGATACTACTCCGCTCCGGATATAGATGTAGTGCACCACCCATCAATTAACCCAATCCAATTAACCAATTATCAACTAACAACATGGTGAAGATCAACAACGATTATCCCCTAAATCCTTGTTGCTCAAAACCGAGCATTGCAGGAAAGAGGATGTCCCGAAAGTGGTACGTCTACTTTTACTACAACCTAAACGGCAAGAGGTTGCAATTCAAAGAATACACAGGCTTAAACAACAAGTCTGACAGCTTAGCCCAGCGTAAACAGCGAGCGGTTGTAATGTGCGATTTGCTCCATCAGAAACTTCAACAAAGAACTTTCAATATCATCACTGGTAGCTTTGAAAATACAGCCGCTGAGGAAGATGCAGTGTCTGAACTGATAACCGAATATCTCGTTATAGTCAGATTGAAGCTAACGAAAGAAACCTACCGTAACTATACAACCCTGCTCACACAGTTCAGGAACTTTGTATCAGGGCAAACATTACCGGGAAATCAGACTACGACCCATTTGAAGGCAAGGTCGATTACGTCGATTTGGGCTAATCTTATCACATGGGTAGGAAATGTGAATAGTCAGGCGCCCACCAAATGGGCAGGCCTGACTATTCACTTAAAATCTAAATCATTCCGGGTTTTTCTTATGTACTTTATTTCCGGAACCTGTTCAATTAGCTGGCGCGCATAGGTTTCAGTTTGTGAAATTTTACTGTGTCCGTTCTTAAACATCAGTTCCAACAGCTCTGCCCCGTTAATTATCAGGTTAACGTTTCCGGTATGCTTAAAACCGTATAGGGTCTTGTTGATTTCAATTCCCAGTACTCGTTTGAGCTCTTTGAACCTGGCATCAATAGTATGCTTTGACATCGGGTGATGCCCTACAAACTGATTGCCGGAATAGAGCTTGTTTTTCCCGATGAAATACA
>Ga0206923_1048_pt1 | contig 25286 bp, 27 predicted proteins | sample Alteio_BWOrgHeat_64_FD_152961 | JGI IMG/M metagenome (GOLD analysis project Ga0206923, IMG submission 152961) | Enriched cells from forest soil in Barre Woods Harvard Forest LTER site, Petersham, Massachusetts, United States -... | ecosystem: Environmental > Terrestrial > Soil > Temperate forest >...
CGCGTATCTCATTAGCCGGATCAACATTACGCTGAACCAGTTTGGCGATATCGCTTTTGCTTAAGTTTGAATAGTTGTATGTTTTCATAGCCCCCCAGCCCCCTGAAGGGGGAGTTTTTAAAGTTTAATTTAAATTCAACCCTGCCCAATTACTCCCCCTTTAGGGGGTTGGGGGGTTAAAGTATTATCTTCTCTATCGGCATTACTACAATGCCTTGCGCGCCGGCTTGTTTTAGCTGGCTTATACGGTCCCAAAAATCGCGTTCGGGTATTACGGTATGTACTGCTACCCAACCTTCTTCGGCCAATGATAATACCGATGGGCTTTTTACACCCGGTAATAATGCCAATACTCCCGGCAGGTTATCCTTCAATACATTTAATACCACGTATTTGGTCTCTTTAGCGCGTAATACCGATTGTATGCGTTGTATCAACTCCTGCACCAGGTCGCTATTTTCGCTGCCCTTTGAACCTATTAATATAGCCTCGGATGTTTTACCGGAGCAGAAACTGGCCTTAGAAATAGCTTACAATAATATATACGGTTTTCACCAAACACAGCTTAAAGCTGAAGACAAGGTAGAAACCATGCCCGGTGTAACCTGCTGGCGCGAAGCGAGGCCTATTGAGAAGATTGGCCTGTATATTCCCGGGGGTACGGCTGTTTTGCCGAGTACCTTTTTAATGCTGGGCATCCCGGCGCTTATTGCGGGCTGTCATGAAATTGTGGTGTGTTCGCCTCCGCAAAAAAACGGCAGGGTAAATGCTTTTATCGCTTATGTAGCGCTGCTATTGGGTATTGATAAAATATACATGGTGGGTGGCTCACAGGCTATAGCGGCAATGGCTTACGGAACGGAAAGTATTACCAAAGTTGATAAGATATTCGGCCCGGGTAACCAGTTTGTAACCAGGGCAAAAACCATTGTACAATCAACTACCACAACGGCTATTGATATGCCTGCGGGACCATCAGAAGTATTGGTTATTGCCGATGAAACAGCCAGGCCGGAGTTTATAGCTGCCGATCTGCTGGCGCAAGCCGAACACGGCATTGACAGTCAGGCGATATTAGTTACCACATCAGCGCGAATAGCGGAAGCGACACTAGTAGAAGTTGAGAAACAAACCGCTGTTTTACCCCGGGCTGAAATTGTTAAACAGGCATTGGCAAACTCGTACATCGTTATCACCAAGACATTGGATGAGGCTATGGATTTCAGCAACCAATACGCGCCTGAGCATTTGATACTGGCAACTGAAAACTGGCAACAGATCACCGGTAAAATCATCAACGCCGGGTCGGTATTCCTGGGTAATTTAACACCTGAGAGCGTGGGCGATTATGCTTCGGGTACCAACCATACGCTGCCTACAAGCTCGTATGCAAGGGCGTATTCGGGTGTATCAGTTGATTCGTTCATTAAAAAAATAACCTTTCAACATATTACGCCCGATGGGATTAAAAACATCGGGCCATCCGTTGAAATATTAGCAGAATTAGAAGGGTTGCACGCGCATAAAAATGCGGTGAGTGTGCGAATGAAAAATAATTAATAACAATTGTCATTCAGAGCCTAGCGAAGAATTTTATATACGATACTTGTAAAGTCGACAAGATGCTTTGTTCCTCAGCATGACAGAATGAATTAAGACAATGTTTAGTTTAAATAACATACTAAGAAACAACATCAAAAACCTAACCCCCTACTCTTCCGCACGGGATGAGTTCCAGGGTGAGGCCAGCGTGTACCTTGATGCAAACGAAAATGCTTTCGGCTCGCCGTTGGATGAGCAGTATAACCGCTACCCAGATCCGCTGCAGTACAATGTTAAAAAACGTTTAAGCGAAATTAAGGGCGTTCCAGTTCGTAATATATTTTTAGGTAATGGCAGTGATGAAGCTATTGATATCCTGTTCAGAAGTTTTTGTAATCCCGGTGTTGACAATGTAATACTGGTACCGCCTACCTATGGCATGTATGAGGTATCGGCCAATATTAATGATGTTCAAACTAAAAAGGTATCGCTTACCGAAGATTTTCAATTGAATTTGGAAGGCATTGCCGAGGCCATTGATAAAAACACCAAGCTTATATTTATCTGCTCGCCCAATAATCCTACCGGCAACTCTATCAACCGCGACGATGTGGAAACCTTGTTAAACAATTTTGAGGGTTTGGTTGTGGTTGATGAGGCTTATATTAATTTCAGCAGGCAAAAAACTTTTATTCAAGAGTTGACCGAATACGCTAACCTCGTGGTATTGCAAACTCTTTCGAAAGCATGGGGACTTGCAGGCTTACGCGTAGGTATGGCCTTTGCCAGCGAAGAAATTATTGAGGTTATGAATAAGGTTAAGCCGCCATATAATATCAATGAATCATCACAGCAACTGGCGCTTAAAGCGTTAGAAAATGTTGACCAGGTAAACGGCTGGATAAAAGAAACGTTAGTACAGCGTGATAAACTGGTACTTAATTTAAAGGATCAGGATTTTGTGCTGGATATATACCCATCCGATGCTAACTTTATCCTTGTGAAAACAACCGACCCGAAAGGAATTTATAACTTCCTGGTACAAAAGGGTATTATTGTGCGCGATCGTTCAAAAATTGACCTTTGCGAGGGTAGCTTACGGATAACCGTAGGTACCCCGGTTGAAAATGATAAATTGATTGAAACCTTAAAAACTTTCAAATGAGCAATTTGCAGAAAATACTTTTTGTTGACCGCGACGGCACCATGATAAAAGAGCCCGTTGATGAGCAAATAGACTCGTTTGAAAAATTGGAGTTTTATCCGGGTGCTTTACAATACCTGCCCAAAATTGCTACCGAACTGGATTATGAGCTGGTAATGGTTACTAATCAGGATGGCTTGGGTACCGCTTCATTCCCTGAGGATACTTTTTGGCCGGTGCAAAATTTCATCCTTAAAACATTTGAGAACGAAGGGGTAAAGTTTTCGGCCATATATATCGACCGTACTTTTCCGGCAGAGAATGCTCCTACCCGCAAACCCGGCACAGCGTTGCTTACCCAATATTTTGATACCACTAAATATGATCTTAAAAACTCGCACACAATTGGCGACCGTCGGAATGATGTGTTGTTAGCGAAAAATTTGGGTGCTAAAGCTATTTGGTTAAATAATCATTCGAATTTAGGTGGTAACGAGGCTCAAAATAATGATGATATAAAAGAAACCGTAGCGCTGGAAACAACCGACTGGGAAAAAATATATGAGTTTTTAAAACTGGGCGAACGCGTTTTTGAAAGCAAGCGCACCACTAAAGAAACTGACATCTACGTAAAAATAAACCTGGATGGTACAGGCGAAGCAAAAATATCAACCGGTTTGCATTTTTTTGACCATATGCTGGACCAGATCGCACGTCACGGCAGTATTGATCTGGAAATAATAGCAAAAGGCGATCTGCATATCGACGAGCATCATACCATTGAAGATACCGGCATTGCTTTAGGCGAGGTTTTTGCCGCAGCTTTAGGTAACAAAAAGGGTATTGAACGCTACGGCTTTTGCCTGCCAATGGATGATTGCCTGGCACAGGCAGCCATTGATTTTGGCGGCCGCGCATGGTTGGTTTGGGATGCCGAATTTAAACGTGAAAAAGTTGGCGATATGCCAACCGAAATGTTTTACCACTTTTTTAAATCGTTTAGCGACGCGGCAAAATGTAATTTAAACATCAAAGCCGAGGGCCAGAACGAGCATCATAAAATTGAGGCCATATTTAAAGCTTTCGCAAAAGCCATAAAAATGGCGGTAAAAAGGGATGTGAATAAGATGGTTTTACCTTCAACTAAAGGATTGTTATAGAGCCAGGAAACAAGAATCAAGATAATTGGCAGTTTCTTGATTCTTGTTTCTTGACTCTTGATTCTAAAAAAAATGATCGGAATAATACGATACGGCGCAGGCAACATATTCTCGCTCACGGCAGCTTTAGAGCGGTTGGGTATTGACTATGGCATGGTAAATACTGAAGCTGATTTAGAACAGTTTGACCGTTATATTATACCGGGTGTAGGGCATGCGGGCGCGGCCATGCAAAAACTGCAGCAAACCGGTTTGGTACCTGCTATAAAAGCGCTTAAAAAACCTGCATTGGGTATTTGTGTGGGCATGCAGTTGCTTACTTCGTATTCCGAAGAAGGGGATTCAAGCCTGCTGAATATTTTCCCTGAAAAGACCTTAAAATTTAGCAGCAGCCCCGAACATAAAGTACCGCATACCGGTTGGAACAGGGTGTTTGCCGAAAGGGAAAATCCACTTTTTGAAAATATTCCTAACGGTTCACATTTTTACTTTGTACATTCATACTTTATTGAGTATGATAGCGTACATACTTTGGCTGCTACAAATTATAGTATCAAATTTTCGGCATCAATTTGGCGGAACAATTTTTATGGTGTACAATTTCATCCCGAAAAATCAGGGGTGCATGGTGAAACATTATTAACAAACTTCTCAAAATTATAAAGACATGTATATTATCCCCGCTATAGATATTTTAGATAAAAAAGTTGTCCGCCTGCGTGAAGGCGATTACGAGCAGATAACTGCGTACGACGTTACGTTAGAAGAGATGATAGAGCGGTACCAATCATACGGCACCAATCTTATTCATATTATAGATCTGAACGGGGCAAAAAATGATTTTTCTAATCAGCAATATCTTTTTGATGTGATACGTAAAACCGATATGCAGGTACAGTATGGCGGTGGTATACGCAGCATTGAAAAGGTTAAGGAGTTGGTTGCAGCCGGCGTCCATCGTGTAATTGTAGGAACGCAGGCCCTCACCAATCCCATGTTTTTGGATGAATTGAGCAGGGCTATTTGCGGCAGGGATAAATGCTCAGACAACGTAGTTATAGCTATTGATGTGCTGGATGAAGTGATTAAATATTCAGGCTGGATGGAAAGCTCACCTATAAAACTGATGGATTATGTAGACAGGTGCCTTTCGCTGGGCTTTTTCCGTTTTTTATGTACCGATATTGGCAAAGATGGCAAACTGGGCGGAGCAGGTATTGATCTGTATGCAAAATTACTTGACCATTCGCCGTTTATTAAACTCATTGCCTCGGGCGGTGTAAGTTCAATGGCTGATATTGAAGACCTGAGCCGCTTAAAAATAGAATCGTGCGTTGTTGGAAAAGCTATATATGAAGGGCGCATTACTATTGAGGAGGTTAAAAACTGGAATTTGGAGAGTTTGATCTCTATTTAGCCCCCTAACCCCTAAAGGGGGAACCATAGCTGATGAGAAGGCAAAAAATGTTTTTAGACGCGGAGCCAACAATTTTTCAGAACGCAGAGGCCTTGCGCTATAGGATGACAGCCGCTGAAACATTATTATGGGAGCATTTAAAAAACAATCAATTAGGCATAAAGTTCAGAAGGCAACATCCGATAGGTTTTTATATTGCCGATTTCTGTTGCCATAAATATCAATTAATTATCGAATTAGATGGCGATATTCATAACATACCTGAAATAGCAGCGAATGATATAGTAAGACAAACTCATTTAGAGGAAAATGGCATTAAATTCCTACGCTTTAAAAATGAACAAATATTAATCAACTTGAAAAAGTTTTGAGCACAATAAAAAATGAGCTTAATAGCTCCGCCTTTAGGGGGCGGGGGGGGCTCGCCAAGCGAATCATCCCTTGCCTTGACGTTAAAGACGGCCGTACAGTAAAGGGCGTAAACTTTGTTGATCTGCGTGATGCCGGCGACCCTGTTGAACTGGCCTGGAACTATTCGCGCCAGGGTGCTGATGAATTGGTTTTTTTGGATATAACAGCCACACACGAGCGCCGCAAAACAATGGTTGAGTTGGTAAAAGCAGTGGCCCGGCAAATTAACATTCCTTTTACCATAGGTGGCGGTATCAATGAAATTGCAGATGCAGATGCACTGTTAAATGCCGGAGCCGATAAAATATCCATTAACTCGGCAGCGGTACGCAACCCCGCACTTATTGATGAACTGGCTAAAGCCTTTGGTGTGCAGTTTGTTGTGATAGCTGTGGATACCCGCTTAAACAACGGAACTAATATAGTTCACCTCAACGGCGGCCGTATACCCACAGAAAAGGAAACATTAAGCTGGATATTAGAGGCCGAAAGTCGTGGAGCAGGCGAAATATTATTAACTTCGATGGATCATGACGGTACCAAGGGTGGCTTTGATAATTTGCTATTAAAAAAGGTAAATGATGCCGTAAACATACCGGTAATTGCATCAGGCGGAGCAGGTTCGGTACAGCATTTTGTTGATGTATTTGAAAAAACTAACGTTGATGCGGCATTGGCAGCATCGGTATTTCATTACGGTGAAATATTGATACCGGATTTGAAAGATGTTTTGAGGGAGAGGAATATTGAGATAAGATAATAACACCTACTGTCATTTCGACAAGGAACGAGGAGAAATCTATACATATACATCGGCAACTTTGCATTGTATAAATTTCTCACTATCGTTCGAAATGACATTGCAAAAAATATACAATGAATATAGATTTTAACAAAACAGATAGCCTGGTTCCGGTTGTAATACAGGATGAAGCCACACTGGAAGTATTAATGCTTGGCTACATGAATAAAGAGGCATACGATAAAACCGTACAGGAAAATATTGTAACCTTTTTCTCGCGTTCAAAACAACGCTTATGGACCAAAGGCGAAACCAGTAACAATTTCCTGCATGTTAAAAGCATTCATCTGGATTGTGATAATGATACGCTGCTGATAAAAGTGAAAGCCGATGGCCCAACTTGCCATACCGGCGACCGCAGTTGTTTTAAAACCGACTACAATCATAACTTCATTTCGCAATTAGAACAGATCATTGCTGACCGGTATGAAAATCCGCAGGAAGGATCGTATGTAAACAAGCTGCGTCAAAAAGGCTTAAACAAAATAGCACAAAAAGTTGGCGAAGAGGGAGTTGAAACAGTAATTGCCGCTTTGGCTGAAACAGAAACCGACCTGATAAACGAGGCGTCCGATCTGGTTTTTCATTTGCTGGTATTGCTTAAAGAAAAAGGGCTAACGTTAGATACTATTGCTAAGAATTTAGAGGAAAGACATAAGTAAATACATAGTCGATAGTCCATAGTCGATAGCAATTATCGCTTAAGCTATGGTCTATCGACCATGGACCATGGACTTTAAAAATGATCACAGTACAGAAGAACACCGAACTAACCGGCCACAGCAATCCTATATTTGCACTTACCCTATCGCAAAAGCCTGGGATATTTTTTACGGGCGGAAATGATAAAGGTGTGGTTGAATGGAGCCTGAAAACCAATTCGTTCATCAAAGTAATGTTTCCGGTTGCTGCATCGGTTTATGCTATTCATTGCCCTGTTGATTTTCCGTTGATGATGACGGGCCTGCGTAACGGAGCTGTGTTGGTGTTTGATTTTTTAAAGCAGCAATTACTCCCAACACTCAAGCATCACCAAAAACCCATATTTGACATCAAATCCGTTAACAGCAAAAAGGAATTATTGGTTGCATCTGAAGATGGTACGGTATCGATATGGAGTTTGGATACATTACAATTAATACATGCCATTAAAGTATCGACAGATACCGTCCGCAGTATCAGTATCTCGCCTGATGAAAAACAGGTTGCTTTTGGCTGCCGTGATAATGAGGTGCGGATATACGACCTGGAAGATTATACACCTATAAGTACTTTAAAGGGGCATAGTATGGCAGTTTTTGCCGTTCAATACGCTCCCGACGGTAGTTATTTGGCATCAGGGGCACGTGATGCGCAGGTTAAAATATGGGATACCAAAACCTTTGAGCTTATTGAAAATATCCCTGCTCATTTATTTGCGGTAAATCATATCGCCTTCCATCCTGCACAACCGTATTTTGCTACCGCGAGTATGGATAAAAGCATAAAAATATGGGGGGCAGATGATTTTAAACTTTATAAAGTTATCAGTCGTGAAAAAGGGTTTGAAACACACCGGTTATCGGTAAATAAAATAGCCTGGTACGGTGATCAACTGCTATCAACAGGAGACGATAAAAATATAATTTTGTGGGATATAACGTTCGGTTAAATTATCCTGCGAATGCTGTGCAGCTTATGCGTATACCGTTGCTGCTCTTCTGAATAAATACCCTTTTCATCCATCAAATCTATCTTAACCTTGCCTGATGCATGAATAATATGTTCGCGGTTAAGCAGCATGCCTACATGGGTTACCTTATCCTCGGCATTGGCAAAAAACGCCAGGTCGCCAATAAAGGCCTCCGACAACGATTTTACAGGTATACCCTGCCCTGCCTGTAAGCTGGCGTCGCGTTTTAACTGTGTACCTTTTAATTTAAAAACAACCTGGGTAAAGCCCGAACAATCTATACCAAAATGAGTTCGTCCGCCCCACATGTAAGGCGTGTTTATAAAGCTTTTGGCAACCAGGTCAATGCTTTCATTTTGGCCTATCTGGCCTAATATTTCAAATTTTTCTTTTTCAATAACACAGGTAGTACCATTTAAAAAAGAAAGCGAACTACCGGCAGGTAAATATAAAACGCTGTTATCTCTTATTTTCCAGGCTTGTGTAATGGCACGATAGGTTAACCTTGGCGGTTCCTGCTGCAATTGCTGATAAGCCATATGGCCCAGCATAACAAATTGCAGCCGGCCTATCCAGCCTTTATAACCATCATGTGCGGTTATAATTTGTGCCCAGCTTTCTTTCCATTCTAATATCTCGAATGATTCGCCGAATAAAACTTGTGATATTTGTTCACTGCGTTCATCGGGTTGCGCGCGCATGGGTATTACAGCCAAATTACAAATTCCGTATTCCATATTTTAAAAATATCAGACTGCTTGTACGTTAACTTATTTTTAAATGTTTCAATAACAAAAAAGGGAACACATAATATGCATTCCCTTATTATTAAATAACTATTTAATATTACTCATTCATGTGCAGCCATTCCTTTTTGGCCAGCAACTCTTCGCGTGTTTCCCTAACATTCTCATCATCCACACAACAATCAACCGGGCAAACCGCGGCGCATTGTGGCTCATCATGAAAACCAACACACTCTGTACACTTATCAGGTACTATATAATATATATCGTCTGACAGGGCAGCCTGTGTTTCTTCGGCATTTAAAGTAACGCCATCACCAAAATCAATAACTCCCTTTAAGCCTGTCCCGTCCGAAAACCGCCAGGCGGCACCTGCATCATAAATAGCATTATTAGGGCATTCCGGTTCACAGGCCCCGCAGTTTATGCATTCATCGGTGATTATAATCGCCATATTTTTTAAATAATCTTATATTCTCAATTACCTTTGCCGAAACAAAGTGCAAATATAACAAAAAATAAATTTTAGAGTTTGAATACTAACATATATATGTCAAAATTCACCGTAAAAGAATTAATAAACGCGTTTTCTGAACTCGGAAAGCAATTATCTACCCCTGATGAAAACCTGGCAGAACTAATAAATACCGAACAAAGATATAATGCCTGGTTCACTCCTGCCAGTGTTGAAGACTCGATAAAAGCCATCGGAAAGATGCTGAATAGCGCCGATCTGACCACATGGTTCAGCCATTACGATCTTAATAAAAACCTATCCGAAAAAAAAGTTGGACTTATATTAGCAGGAAATATCCCGCTGGTAGGCTTTCATGATGTATTATGTGTACTGGCAACAGGAAACCATGCCCTGATAAAAGCATCAACACAGGATGCAAGGTTGATTAAACATGTTTTAGAAAAACTGGTAACCATAGATAATGGTTTTAAAGGCGGGTTTAGCTTTGTGGAGCGTTTGGAGAATTTCGACGCGATTATCGCTACCGGCAGCAATAATTCATCGCGTTATTTTGAGTATTATTTTGGCAAGGTGCCCCATATTATCCGCAAAAACCGCAACAGCATAGCTGTATTAACCGGCACCGAAACCAAAGAGCAGCTATATAACCTGGGACACGATATTTTTGATTATTATGGTTTAGGATGCCGCAACGTATCAAAAATATTTATCCCGAAAGGTTACGACCTTGCCACATTTTTTGTGCCGATAGAGCCTTACCAACCCATTATCAATCATCATAAATACAACAATAATTACGATTATAATAAATCCATCTACCTGGTAAACAGCGATAAACATTTCGATAACGGTTTTTTATTACTTAAAGAAGATGAGCGCCTAACCTCGCCATTGGCTGTGCTGTATTATAGTTATTATGATGACCTGCAATCCGCTGAACAATTAATTGATAATGAACGCAGTAATATACAATGCGTAGTTAGTGAGGCGCCATTAAAGATAAAATGCCAGGTAGTTGATTTTGGTCAGAGCCAGCAACCTAAATTATGGGATTACGCCGATGGTGTTGATACAATGGATTTCCTGGCAAATCTTTAATTGAAGCGGAAAGCTAAAAGATTAAAGCTGAAAGCTTATTTTGAATATTATAAAAGCTTTCAGGTAAAAAAAGATAAATTTGAAACATAAAGTTTAAAAAGCTTTAAGCCTTTTGCTTTCAGCTTTCAGCTCAAAATGTATATTATAAAAGTTAAAGGCGTTGCCAAAATACCTGATTATGTACAGCTAAGAGACGATCAGTTCACACTGCTGGCTTATTTCAGGGTTGACAGGCCCGAAAAATCGTTAGAGAAAGTGGGGTTGACACATAAGACCGAATATATAATGAACATTATCAAGGACCTGCCCTTTGGGCAAATACTAAAACTAGAATTATAAACGATGATAGGAAATTCAATTATTAAGCTGAATAATATTGATATTTTTCAACAAAAGCACCTGGTATTATCAAACGTTAACCTGCATATTGACAAAGGTGATTTTGTATGGCTTATCGGTCAAACAGGCTCAGGCAAAAGCAGCTTGCTTAAAGTAATTTACGGCGACCTGCCGGTTACGGTTGGTAATGGCCATGCCTGCGGTTATGACCTGCACCAGATAACTGATAAGGATGTGCCTTTTCTGCGCCGTAAACTCGGTATAGTTTTCCAGGATTTTCAATTGTTAACAGATCGTTCGGTTGAGCAAAATCTGCAGTTTGTAATGCGCGCAACCGGCTGGACAGATGCACAGTTAATTGCCGACCGTACGCTTGATGTATTGGAAAAGGTAGGCCTGCGCTCAAAATTGAAGAAAATGCCGCATGAGCTTTCGGGCGGCGAGCAGCAGCGCGTAGTAATTGCCCGCGCTTTATTAAATGACCCCGAAATAATTTTGGCCGATGAGCCAACCGGTAACCTTGACCCCGATACTTCCGAAGAAATTGTTTTACTGCTTAAACAAATAAGCCAATCGGGCACAGCGGTAGTTGTTGCTACACACGATTATCACATTATCCGCACGTTCCCATCGCGAATTATTAAATGCGAAAATGGCAAGGTGCTGGAGGATGCACAAATAGGTTGATCTTACTCAATCCCGGCAGCACTAAATTTAACCCGGTTAGCCAGGTAAGCGGCTACCAGGATAATTATCATTCCTATTATTTGGGTTAGGTTTATCGTTTCGCCGGCTATTAGCCAACCTAATAAAACAGCTATTACCGGGTTAACATACGCATAAGTACCTACTACCGGAGCTGGTCTCCTTTCTAACAACCATAACATGGAGGTAAAGGCTATAACAGACCCTGCTATTGCCAGATATAACACAGCACCCCATGCACGTATGGGTAACGCTGTAAAATCAAATTCCCGAAATTCCCCCGTTATTAAACCAATGCAAAAACAGGCAATAAAGCCGCCAAGCAATTGCCAGCCAACGTTTTTATATAAAGAACCCGGCGGATGGTTGTATTTGTAATACAGTGATGAGGCTACCCAGCAAAAGCAGGCGGCAATAATTACTGCTGATGCAATGATCTTTAATCCGGTCGGGGTATGATCATTTATGGTGGTTTGGTTTCTGAATAAAATTACCACACCAACCAGCCCCAATGTTATACTGAATAGCGTGAGTTTGCTATTAAAATAATTTTGCCAATGTTTACGATCAACAACTATATACCATATCGGAGCGGTTGATATTAACACAGCCGTTAGTCCCGACGGCACATATTTTTCGGCCCAAAAAACAACGCCCTGCCCGCAAGTTTGCATAAATGCCCCAAGCAAAAGATTATTTATTACGGTTTTATCAAAAACCTTTTCGCCTTTAATTTTAACAAAGGTTAGCAAAAGCAATCCGGCAATAATATAGCGCATGCTGGCCATAATAAATGGCGGCATAACTTCTACACCAATGCGTATAGCCAGGTAGGTAGTCCCCCATATCAGGTAAACGGCTGCAAAAGCCAGTATCACCCGCCAATTTATTTTTGATAAAGAATTACCCATTTAATATTTTTTGCTATTAGCCAAATATAGTCAAACTGCGATTATGGCAATTGTAACTGTCAGTGCTTCCTGATAAATTTTATAATTATGACACGATGTCGGCTTTTAATAAATGGCAAGGTACTTGATTAGCACTATCAGCTATGAATTTTTAACGATATGCTGAAGAAGAAAAAAATAAATAATACCGAAAAAACTATAAACGACACAATTGATAACGATACCATGGCATCAACACCTGATGCGACGGTCAATGAATCGCCCGAAAAACTTTTTCAGGAAGAGCTATCATTAGCCAACGACAAATATTTACGTCTGTATGCCGAATTTGATAACTTCAGGCGCCGCACTACCAAGGAACGTGTTGAGTTGCTGCAAACAGCGGGAAAAGAAGTAATTGTATCGTTGCTGCCATTACTGGATGATTTTGAACGTGCTGTTAAATCCATGGAAAACGCTACCGATATTAATGCCGTTAAGGAAGGTGTTATACTGGTTCAGAATAAATTAAATAATATACTTTCGCAAAAAGGTTTAAAACCTATGGAATCCATAGGTCAACCCTTTGATGCCGAATTGCAGGAAGCCATAACCAATATCCCCGCCCCGACTGATGATATGAAGGGAAAGGTTATTGACGAAATGGAAAAGGGCTATTATTTAAACGATAAGGTTATACGCTTTGCTAAAGTAATAGTAGGAGCGTAAATAATATCGGATTTCGGATTTAATATAGCCGAATAAAAAACAAATCCGAAATCGAACATTCGAAATTCGAAATAAAAAGACATGTCAAAAAGAGATTACTACGACGTACTGGGCGTTGCAAAAGGTGCTGATGCGGATGAGATAAAAAAGGCTTATCGTAAAATGGCCATTAAATATCACCCGGATAAGAACCAGGGCGATAAAGAGGCCGAAGAAAAATTTAAGGAAGCCGCTGAAGCCTATGAGGTTTTAAGCAATCCTGAAAAGCGCCAGCGTTATAACCAGTTTGGCCATGCGGCTAATGCGCAATCGGCTAATGGCGGCGGCTACGGCGGTGCAGGCATGAATATGGAGGACATATTTAGCCAGTTTGGTGATATTTTTGGCGGCGGCAGTCCGTTTGAAGGCTTCTTTGGTGGTGGCGGCGGCAGGCAGGGACAAGGTGGCCGTCGTGTTGCGCGTGGCAGCAACCTGCGCATTAAAGTAAGGCTAACACTCGAAGAAATAGCCAATGGTACCGAAAAGAAAATAAAAGTAAACAAGCAAATAATTTGTAAAACCTGCGAAGGTACAGGCGCTAAGGATAAATCATCGTTCCAAACTTGTAAAACCTGCGGCGGCCAAGGCGCTGTAAGACGTGTAACCAATACCATACTGGGGCAAATGCAAACCACCAGCACCTGCCCTACCTGTAATGGCGAAGGCTCGGTAATAACTTCGAAGTGTAATGTTTGTCATGGTGATGGCGTTGTACGTGGCGAAGAAACTATAAGCCTTAATGTCCCTGCCGGTGTGAGCGAAGGCATGCAGTTAAGCATGAGCGGCAAAGGTAATGCTGCCCCACGTGGTGGCGTACCGGGCGACCTGATCATCCTGATAGAAGAAATACCGCACGAAACTTTAAAACGTGACGGCAGCAATGTTATTTACGATCTGCACATCACCTTTATTGATGCGGCTTTAGGTACCAGCATTGAAGTACCTACTATTGACGGCAAAGCCAAAATTAAAATAGACCCCGGAACCCAGGGTGGCAAAATACTGCGCCTTAAAGGCAAAGGTGTTCCCGAAGTAAACTCCTACCACCGCGGCGACCAGTTGATACACATCAACATATGGACACCGAAGGCATTAAGCAATGAGGAGCGTGCTTTATTAGAGAAATTGCAAAATTCGCCTAACTTTAAACCTAATCCGGGTAAGAACGAGAAGAGCTTCTTTGAGCGGATGAAGGAATATTTTGAGTAAAGCATAAAGGCGAAAGCTTAAAGCAGAAAGCTCAAAGTCGTTATGATTTTGGGCTTTTTTGTTTTAAAGTTTTATTAAGTTTAAACCATCATAAAACAATCCGCATCAAATAACATTTAATAAGGCATGAGTAAAACCGTAGCCGTGATGGACCTCGGCACCAATACCTTTCACTTATTAATTGCTGAAGGCAACCCTGACGCTTATCGTGAGATCATACATGAGCATATCGCTGTAAAACTTGGCGAGGGCGGTATAAACAAAGGTATCATTATGCCGGCAGCTTATGAGCGTGGTATAAATACCATGCTGCAATTTCATCAATTGATACAGAAGCAAAATGTAGATGAGGTAAAGGCCATAGCTACTTCGGCTTTGCGCAGCGCCTCGAACGGAAAAAATTTTATGGATGAGGTTGCAACTAAAACCGGGATTTGCATTGAAATCATTGATGGCGAACAGGAGGCAGATTACATTTATAAAGGGGTAAAATTAGCTGGGAGCTTATCTGCGCAAACTTCACTCATTATGGATATTGGTGGCGGTAGCGTAGAGTTTATTTTAGGTAATGCCAATAATATATTATGGAAGCAAAGCTTTGAGATTGGCGCCGCGCGGTTAATGGATAAATTCCATCAAACCGACCCCATCCCGGTAACATCCATAAATGCGTTGAATATTTACCTGGAAGAACAACTTACTACCTTACTTACCATTGCCACAAAGCATCCTGTACATTCGCTTATTGGCTCATCAGGCGCATTCGAAACTTTTGCCGAAGTAATAGAACTGCAAAAAGGCAACCCATTTGATCTGAAGGAAATAAAAAATTATACCTTCCAAAAGGAAGACCTGCTAAATGCAACAGATAAACTGATCGCGTCATCTCACCAGGAACGTAAAAGCATGGAAGGCATTATCTCTATCCGTGTAGATATGATCGTTGTCGCATCCTTAATTACACGGTTTGTAATGCAACGGTTAAATATTGACAAGATATTTCTTTCAACAAATTCATTAAAGGAAGGTGTATTGGCTGAAATTATGGGATAGCGTACCCTGACTTACGAAGTTTTAAAAACTTCGTAAGTCTTTTCATAATCGTTTGTATATTGCTGTTCTTAACTGATACGCATGAAATTGAAATTTACCATACTGGCGTTCGCCTTATTTTTAGTTATTAGCACCCGGGCACAAAAAAAAACCGACAACATACCTACCGATACCATTCACTCAAATTATAACCCCGCCGATCTATTCAAGCCTTCATTTCATACAGCTAAAGGAGATGAGTTCCACTCAGCTAATGGAGCGCCTGGAGCAAAGTATTGGCAAAACCGTGCTGATTATCAGCTTAAAGCAAAAATTGATACCGTCAACAATACTTTAAGCGCCGACGAAAACATCACGTACACCAATAACAGCCCCGACGCCCTACCCTATTTATGGCTGCAGTTAGATCAGAATACTTATAAAGCAGATGCGCGTTCAAATTTTTATACCGATATTCAACCCAAGCCGGACCAGCACACCAATGGTTACCAGATAGCATCGGTTTACATACTTCAAAATGGAAAACCCGAAAAAGCTGATTATGTAATTACAGATGCCAGGATGCAGGTACGCCTGGCAAAAGCGGTTACGGCACACGGCGGAAAAATAAACCTGTTAATTAAATACCACTACACCGTACCCGGCGATTTTGGTGGGCGCACAGATTATGCTGTCACCAAAAAAGGAAAGATATTTGAAATTGCCCAATGGTTCCCGCGAATGTGCGTGTATGATGACTCGCAGGGTTGGGATACTTTGCCATTTTTAGGCAGTGGCGAGTTTTATTGCGAATACGGAGATATTGATTATAGCGTAACTGTACCCTGGGATATGATCGTTGCAGGTTCGGGCGAACTGGTTAACCCTAACGAGGTTTTAACCGCAAAACAAATAAGCCGGTTAGCACAAGCGCATAACAGCGATAAAACGGTTATGATAAGGACACCGCAGGAGGTTGGCGATGCGTCGTCACGACCTGTCCGTCAGAGTTTGCTTACCTGGCATTTTAAAATGCATAATACACGCGATGTGGCTTTCGGCGCTTCTAAAGCATTTGTTTGGGATGCAGCAAGGGTTAATCTTCCCGGCGGCAAAAAATCGCTGGCAATGTCGGTTTACCCTGTTGAGAGCGTTGGTAACGATGCCTGGGGAAGGGCTACAGAATATTTAAAAGGCTCGATAGAATATTTCTCTTCAAAATGGTTTGTTTATCCTTATCCTGTGGCGGTTAACGAGGCAGGAATAGCAGGTGGCATGGAATATCCCGGAATTGTTTTTGATGGCATTACCGACAAGGGCAAGGACCTGTTTTGGGTAACCGCGCACGAGATAGGCCATAACTGGTTCCCGATGCTAGTAGGTTCAGACGAGCGTCGTTATGGCTGGATGGACGAAGGGTTTAATACTTTTATTGATGTATATGCCTCGGATGTGTTCAATCATGGTGAATACGCCCCCAAACGTGATGCCGAGTATGCTCCCGGCGGCGGTAACCCGGCAGATGAGATAATCCCGATAATAGCCGATCCGCAAATGCCGGTTATTATGACGGCCCCGGATGCTACAGCCGAAAAATACCGTCACCCAATCACTTATTTTAAGCCGGCATTTGGTTTAATATTATTACGTGAACAAATTTTAGGTAAAGACAGGTTTGATTACGCCTTTAAAAATTACATACATAACTGGGCATTTAAGCACCCGCAACCTGATGATTTTTTCCGATCGATGGAAAACGGTGCCGGCGAAGATCTGGGATGGTTTTGGCGCGGCTGGTTCTATCATAATTACCAGCTTGATCTGGCACTAACAAGCGCTAAATATGTAAACAGTGATGCCAAAAACGGCATACAGATAACCATCGTTAATAAAGAGCAGATGGCCATGCCCTTTACGGTGGAAGTTAAATTAAAAAACGGCGGCAAACACCGCACTTACTTCCCTGTTGAAACCTGGCTGCAAAATAAGGTCACTACATTTATCATTCCTACAACTACCGAAGCTGAATTGGTTACGGTTGACCCGGATAATGCTTTACCTGATATAAATAGAGGGAACAATAGCTTGAAGGTGAAGTGATTATCAACAGACTTACGAAGTTTTTAAAACTTCGTAAGTCTGTGTAAAGCCTGGTACAGCTTCTCAGTAGGCAAGCCAACCACGTTGGTGTACGATCCGTTTATTTTTACAATACCCGTTACCCCCACCCATTCCTGTATACCGTATGAGCCTGCCTTATCCATAGGCTTGTATTGATTAACGTAATGAGTTATCTCCTCATCACTCATTTCGCGAAAGGTAACATCCGATACATCATAAAAACTATGGTATTGGTGCTTATAAAACAAACAAACCCCGGTAACAACCTGGTGCGTTTTGCCCGAAAGCATTTTAAGCATCTCAACGGCGTGATCTTCTGTTTCGGGCTTGCCTAAAATATGGCCGTCAATGCTCACAATGGTGTCAGCGGTTAACACCACTTCGTCACCAATAGTTTCATCAAAAGCGGCAGCTTTTTTTTGAGCGATGTAAACAGCTATTTCTTCGGGAGCTAAATTATCAGGGTATGATTCGTCAACCTCTTTCAATACAATACGAAAATCAAGGTCCATCAGTTTTAACAACTCCTGCCGACGTGGTGATTTTGATGCGAGAATTATTGGTGGAAAATTGGCCATAAAATAAACCGTGATAGGTTTTTGACTTTTGACTTACTAATTTTGACTTACACCTACCAGCTATATGATTCTTCGCTCATCCACTTATCCTGTACTTTCAGCACTTTCTCAATTACATCACGGGCACAGCCCTTACCACCACCCAGTGGCGAAACATAGAGGCTAACGGCTTTTATTTCTTCGGCCGCATCTGCTGGGCAAACGGGTAAACCGGCTATTTTCATCGCACCCAAATCTGGTATATCATCCCCCATGTATAAAACATTGCCTGGAATAATATGCTTTTCTTCCATATATATTTTAAGCTTATCGGCCTTAACATGTGCGCCTATATACACATCGGTTATACCCAGGCTATTTAACCGGTGAATAGCTGTTTTTGAACGGCTGCCAGAAATAGCGCAAACATTATAGCCGCATTTCACAGCCAGCTGCATAGCATAACCATCTTTAATATTAAACGCGCGGCTTTGCTCGCCGGTATCTGTTATAAATACAGAACCATCCGTTAGTACACCATCCACATCAAAAATGAAGGTGGTAATATCTTTTAGTTTATTTAAGAATGATTCCATTGATTTCTATTATGATTTCACCGATTTACTGCTAACTAAAAACTGCCAACTAAATCTATTGGTTATCCCGCCATTCATAAACCCAGGCTGATTGTATTTGTTCCAAATGCCCCTCGGTCGATTCAGCGCGCGTGCCGGCAAAGTTAGGAAGCCCTAAAACCCATTCCAGCAAATCGGTAAAGCGTATGCGGTAAATTTTTGATTCGTCAAAATCATCGCCAAACTTTTCATAAAGCTCCATAGCTATGTCTTCGTGGTCACTCCAGTTAATGGGCAGGGCAAATTTATTGTCTTTCATTTTTATGTTTTACGTAATACCTCTATCAATGCCCCAAAAACTGCGACTGATTGGGCAATGTAACTTCAATATCACCGTCTATGATCACACTCTGGCAACCCAGCCTCGAATTAATACGCGGGTTTACGGCTCTGTCTATAAAGTCTTCTTCCTTGTCAGATATTTCCTGGATGTTATCCATCCCTTTATTAATATAAACATGACAAGTGCTGCATCCGCATACCCCGCCGCAATTATGCTGTAACTCTATACCATTCTCCAGGCAAACGTCCAGTACTGATTCTCCTTCGGCAATGGGCAATACAACTGATTCGTGGCCCGCTTCTTCAAAGTTTATCTTTACTTTAAATATATTCATTTTGGCAAAAGTAACAAAATTACCTGTTGCCTTTCTCCGTATTATCCAATTTGATAATATCCTGACTTAAGAGCGTATACAGTTGCTGCAAAGCGGGCTCATCTTTAAGCAATTGCTGATGATTGTTCATCGTAACTTCGTCATTACGTATGGCAGGGCCGGTTTGCATGGGCGCAGGAAGATTCTCCTGAACTTTTTGAGCAGTTTCCAGTATAATGGGGCGCAACAAATCAAAATCTAAATCATGTTTTGCCAAAATTTGCTGCGCGATAGTGTAGAGGTAATTTGGGAAGTTATTGGCAAATACAGCTGCCAAGTGTAATACTTTACGTTGCGCGCTATCAACAAGGTAAACTTTATTGCTGATAGTTTGTGCGAGTTGTTGCAAAATGGATGCTATCTCTTCATTAGCGCCTTCAATACATAAGGGTACATTTCTAAAATCCACCGCCTGGATTTTACTGAAGGTTTGCAGCGGATAAAATACACCAAACTCATCAGAAAAGGCCGATAATGCATAAAGGTCAGTTGCACCCGATGTATGCGCCATTAGTTTTTTATACGGGGTCAATTGTTCGGCCACCGGGCCAATCGCGCTATCTTTAACGGCAATAATAAACAGGTCGGTTTCAGAGCTAATTTCGGTAAGATTATTTATGGGTTCGGCTTTTACATGATAGGCCAACAATGCTGCATTTTGCATATCGCGGCTATAAACCTGCACAATGTGATGGCCCGCATTTTTAAACGCTGCTGCCAGGTGTGTAGCTACATTTCCGGAACCGATGATGGTGATGCGCATTTAGCCCCCTCTTTATCTCCCCAAAGGGAAGCGATTTATTGTTCAGACTGATCTTAGCTCTTTATTCCTTCTGAATATCGACAGCAATATACCAATCACCATAATGATAGTACCTGACCACAGGAAATTAATATCAGGGAACTTAATGGCACGCATTACTATCCATTTACGAGCGCTTTCGGGTTGTTGATAAAGGGTTATTTCTACCTTTTTTTGCTGTGGTAAAACCTTAGTAAAACGCAGTTTTAAACCTGCATCATCCACCTTGCGGGCAAAGTCAAAAGCATTGTTATTGCGTATCATATAAACAGGCTCGGCAGTATATGTTTTATCATGCGCTACAATATGCAGGTTCGCGCCAATGGCCAAATCGGTTGGTTGGAGCTGTATGTCCTGTAAATGATCTATTTTTCCTATACTTTCCAGCGTCATGTATCCGTCTCTGAAGCGGATAGTATCGCCCGGGGCCACATCGTATGTTAACGGGGCTTCATAGTTTTTGTCATCATCAGCTTCATCATGCCCGGCAGCCTCGGTGCCTTCGCCAGGTTTCATAGCGTTGGTATAGGTAACATGCGTATACAGGTCGCTTAATAAATAATGCCTTGTATCAGGCGATGAAATGAGACCCATTTTGGGGTTAGCCTGGGCATTAGGTTTCAGCATAAATTCTTCGGTAACCTTACCCGAAGCATCTACTACTTTATAATCTACCTTAAAATAATGATTAGGCGCTGATATAGAATCGCCAACATAAGTAACGGTATACTTGCCCATTTGTATGGGGGTGTTTTTGTACATGATGATGTTTTCACGTGGATTGTTCTTCGCCTTAACAAACTCATCCGAGTATTGCTCGCCCGTTGTGTTTATGGAGATGATATCACTTGTTCCTGCCGAAATTAAGGCACCTACCATAATTAGCCCAAAACCAATATGTGCCACTGCCGATCCGGCCAGTTTATATTTACCCTTTAGCGCGTCAATCAAAACCTTGCCGTTAGCCAGTATGGAATAAATGGCCCCTACCATGATCAGTATAAAAACAAACTGCAGTTTAGCTACGCCCGTTACATATACCACAAGCGTTGCCACCAAAGCCGCGCAAACCAGGTAAACAACAGTGGTAATAAAAAATTTAGTAACAGCTGTTTTCTTATATTTTAAAAACTGGGTAAAACCTGTTAACAGTGTAACCACAACAGCAAACGACGCCTGAACAATATTATAATGTTTTACCGGATCGGTGGGCGGCGCTATTTTGGTGCCAAACATGGCATTCCAAACAGGGATAGAAGATACCACAACCAAGTGAAAGCATGACAGACATAGAAAAACAGCCCCTACAAACATCCAAAACTCGCGCGAATAGGTTTCTTCATCTTTTTGCGTACGTGGCAATTCTTTCCAGCGGATAACCAGCAAAACAACAGCCAGCACAAAAAATATAACCACATCGGCAACCAGGTGCCAAAACATGCCCGCGTCGGTAAAGGCATGTACCGAAGTGTCGCCCAGGATACCGCTACGGGTAAGGAACGACGCATACAGCACCAATACATAACTCATTAATACCATCAGGGTGGCCGTAAAGTACGAATGACCTGTATTTTTATATACGATCATTACATGCATCGCCCCTACCAATATTAACCAGGGAATGATGGAAGCATTTTCAACGGGATCCCATGCCCAGAAACCACCAAATGATAACGACTCATACGCCCAAAACGCCCCCATTATGATACCCGTACCTAATACCATCATTGCGAAAAGTGTGTATGGGATGGCCGGTTTTATCCATTCGGTATAGCGTTTTTGCCATAAACCTGCAATAGCATAAGCGAATGGAACTACCATAGATGCAAAACCCAAAAACAATGTTGGCGGATGTATAACCATCCAGTAGTTTTGCAGTAACGGGTTCATACCGTTGCCATCCGGAAAATACTTCAGATAGTTGTGATATACAGCAGGGTTAGCAAATATGGGAATAGTACCTTTAAGGTCTATCGCATCACGAAATAAAATAAATGGCGATGTGCCTATACGCTGGCCAAAAATATCTACCCCTATCAACATGGTAGCTATGGCCGCCTGTGATAATGCCACAACCGCCATAACCGGTTTTTCCCATGATTTGGCACGTAATATTAATACATTGCCTATAACAGCCTGCCAGAACGTCCATAACCAGAAGCTCCCCTCCTGTCCGTCCCAAAAGCTGGAAATAATAAAATGTATTGGTAACGCCCTTGATGAGTGCTCAAAGGCATAATAATATTCGAATAAATGGTTTAAAATAATATAATAAAGGCATGTACCAATGCCAATTACCGAAACGGTATTAATATAAAAACTTATGCGCGCCAGGCGTTTCCATGAAACATCAAACTCATCCTTTACCGCAAAATAATAACTTATTGATGATAGTAAAGCCGAGCCAAATGCCAGGATTGTAAAAAACTGGCCCAGATGGCCCGGTAAAAGGTGTTCACCTTTAAAAGGATTATCCATTAAAAATATTAATTATATGCTGGCCTGTTTAGCTTTGACCTCAGTGATCTCCACTTGATCGTTCTTGTATTTAGAAGGACATTTCATCAGTATTTTTGATGCATGAAATTCATTGCCCTTCATTGCTCCGGTTAAAACAATTTGTTCCGAACGCTCAAAATCCTGTTGTTTGGGCCCTGTAAAAACTACTTTACATTCCTGCCCATTGTTATCTTTTACATAAAAAGAAAAGTAATTAGCATCCTTTACAGCATCGTAGTATAGCGGCTTTTGCTTATCCAGGTGCGCTACAACCTGTAATTCATCATTAGTATTGCGTGCATCATTAAACGAGCCGTAAGTGCTTGATTTTGAATATACGCTTATAATTATGGCTATAGCTATCGCGATAACAACAAGGCCGAATATGGAAGATTTTTTCATTGATGGTTTATTTCCTGTAATTCAAGGCTACAAAAATACAAAACGTACAGGTAATAATGTTTATTACGAAAGATATATATTATTTAGAATTCTTCTTAACAATTATCGGGCTATAGCAATAGAGCCGCCTTTTTTAACTGAAGTGTGGTAATATTGGTCTGTACCTTCAAATACCCAGTAATAAGCCCCCGGGGGCATGGCCTGGCCTTTGTAGTTTCCGTCCCATACATCGTATGCTGTTTTAGCTGTAAAAACCAGTTGGCCATAACGGTTAAATACCTTAACATTCCCGAATGATACAAAGCCATCAATTTTTACTGAAAAATAATCATTGATGCCATCATTGTTCGGTGTAAAAACATTAGGCGCTGATATGGAATATGGTGGCGGCGGCTTAACTGTTACAGTAGTATAGGTTATGGTTTCGCACCCAAAGCTATTTACCGCTTTAATATAATATTTACCGCTAACTCCAACATTTTTGCTGGGCAGTGGTTTGGTTGCTTTTTCATCACTGTAATAGCTATATGTTTGATCGCTTCGCGAGACGTAAACTGTTGAAAGATCAACTGTTTGAGGATATTGAACCGGCAACGGATCTTTAATTGTAACTATGGCTTGTGGATGCAGCATTACAAGTACCGGAACAATATTGCTGCATCCTTCAGGGTTTGTACCTTTTATATAATAAAGTCCGGGCTGTATGACCCCTCTTGGGTTAGGAACATGCAACAATCCCGACGCCTCAGTATAGTAGCTAAATACCATGCCCTCCGTACTGCCTGTCGTAACGGCCGATGCCGTCAGATCAGCCCCCGCGCCCACACATCCCCATAGCGTATCTACAACTTTTAATTTAAAATCGGCATTAACTTTATTGATAATAGTATATATGGTATCGGGGCATCCTAATCCTTCATACGGCTTTATTACAACTTCATATTTACTTTGGTCAGGAGGGGCTGGATTTAAAAATAAAGTCTCACCTTGTCCAATAGGTGTTGTCAAACCATCCTTATACCATGTATAGCTACTAAAGCCTGCCGGTGCGTGTAAAGTAATAAATTGCTGGCCTGTGCAATAAGTATTGCCGGTAATGGGCTGGGTGCACTCTTCATTAATATCAACATAGGCATAACCAAAGTGACCGCCAAGCGTACAATCATTAGTTGTAAACTCTAGCCTGACTATTTTTCCTGCATATCCTACCAGATTAATAGTTGTTGGTGACCAATCCTTGTAATATACAGAAGCAATTGCGCCGCCACCGCCATTCTGCTGCGTAGAATCAACAGGTGCAGGCACATCCGATTGTTGAAAACCAGGTATATTATACGACGCTATAAAATCAAATTGCGGACAATCAATAGGTACATTGTCGGTTACGTCAAAAATATGAGCTGTAAATTTTGGTTGTTGATAACTGGCATGCCCAGGGCTCTGCAAAACTACCGCGCAATAAAAAACAAGACTATATCCTTTACCAGGAGGAACAGTAAACTGATAACTAATACGTTCGGCACCCTTGCCATTGATGCCATTGCCTAACCTAACGGAATATTTACTGCCATTTGGAGCAACCTGGGGGAAATGGCCATAAGGGTCCAAAATACCTGCACGGGTTATTGTGTGCCTGTCATAAACCGGGTCTTTACCGTAAACATTTATATTGCCATCAGCACCAATACTACCGGTAGCACATATCCATCCGTCAAATGTACCGTTCTCAAAACCTATATTAGGCGGACACTGCGCAAACCCATGCACACCCGTCAACAATAATGAAAACAGTAATATTATATATAATCTTCTCACTTTTAGTGACTAAAGATAAAAAATTGGCACTTAATATTATATTAAAATATAATATTTAATAAGCAAGTATGCCTGTATTTCAAATACGCAATTTATATATACAAGGTTGCCCGGTATAATTGAATATTATATATAAATAATTGGTATTACGGCCAAACACCCAGGTTTTGATAAGATACCGCTATCTTATTGATAACGCTTACAAGCGCCGCTGTACGCATGCCATCTATCTTTGAATTTCCTTTATAAACTTCCCTTATTTCATGGTACGACCGGATCATGGTATCTTCTAATCCCGAATTTACCAGTTCAAGTTCGGATGCGCCATTAAAAACATAAGGAATATAAAGGCTAAAATTATTGTTGAAGGTGCCAATGGCCCAACC